>ERZ809224.28-NODE-28-length-193799-cov-28.378592_pt1 | contig 193799 bp, 208 predicted proteins | sample MGYA00520513_ERZ809224 | MGnify/ENA primary metagenome ERZ809224 (study PRJEB31576, sample SAMEA3212658) | Homo sapiens | biome: human-gut; feature: human gut; material: fecal | place: Sweden | collected 2012 ... | reverse complement strand
TGTGCCGAAGATATTTGTGGGTTACCCTGCTGAGAAAATAGGTTGTCGCCAGTTTATATTCCTCATTAGCTCAGTTGGTAGAGCGCTCGGCTGTCGAGCAGGTTGTAAAACCAAGAAGTTAGCAGCTCTATAAGGAAACTTATAGATGAAAAAGGTGGCTAATTCGGTGAAAGCCGTAACAGGTTAAGCTGATGGTAATACCGAGCAAGGCGAAAGCTATGTGTAGAGACTTTACACCACCTACCTAAGTCGAATATGATATGGTAAAGAGAAAGTCCAGACTACAAATTATATTGAAAGATATAATGCTAGTGAAAGTTAGTGTAGTGCAGTAACCGATAGGTCGTTGGTTCGAGTCCAACATGAGGAGCCATAAATATATGAAGAAACAAGATGAACTAAATCTCTTGTTTCTTTTTTTGTATAAAGTCAAAATTAGACATATATATTTATATAATCTACTAGTAAAATATAGAAATATATAATATAATTTAAATAAATATAGGGTTATTTAAATTATTTATTATGGAGAGAATACATGAATACAATTATTTATTTAGTAAAACATGCGGAAGATTTAAAAGAAAACGGAATTAGAAACACAGATGAAACAAGTGATTTAATAAATGAAAAATATATTTTATCTGTAAAAGGAGAAAAGCAAGCAGAAGCTTTAAGTAAAAATCTTGAACTCAAAGATATTGATGTTATATGGTCTAGTAGTTATACAAGAGCAAAAGCTACAGCTAAATATATAGCTTATACAAATAAAATTGAATTAAATATAGATTCTAGTTTAAATGAAAGAAAGCTAGGAAGTTTAGATGATATATCTAAATGGATGAAAAATAAAACTTGTAATATTGTACAAGCATATATACAAGATAAAAATTGGAAAGCAGCTAATGGAGAATCTTTTGAAGAAGCAAAGAATAGAGTAACTAAATTTTTAAATAAAATATTAAAAGAAAATATTGATAAAAGAGTAGTTTTAGTTAGTCATGGTGCTTTAATTTCATTTCTATTGACCAATTGGTGTACATTAAATAATGATTTACAATTAGTATATAATAATAAAATTATAGAAGTAAAAGAACCTAGTGTTATTAAGTTAACATTCAATGGTAAAGAATTATTAAATATAGAACAAGTAGAAATAGATTAATAAGATCATTTATAAATTATTTTAAGGAGGAAAAACTATGGATTTTTTAAGTTTAGCAAAAGAAAGGTATTCATGTAGATCTTTTCAAGATAAAGAAGTTGAAAAAGAAAAATTGAAAAAATATTAGAAGCAGGAAGAGTTGCTCCAACTGCAGTTAATTTACAACCTCAACGAATATTAGTACTACAGGATAAGGATAAACTTTCTAAATTAAGTGAAGCAACAAAATTTGGCTGGAATGCACCAGTTATATTAGTTGTATGTTATGATAAAAACATATCTTGGAAAAGGAAATATGATGGGAAAGATGAAGGAATTGTAGATGCAAGTATTGTAACAACACATATGATGCTTGAAGCTCAAGATTTAGGATTAGGAACAACATGGATAGGAGCTTTTGATCCTGAAAAAGTAAGAGAAGTTTATTCGATTCCAGATAATCTAGAGATAGTTGCTTTATTGCCTATAGGATATCCTTCTGAAAATGCTCTTCCAAGTCCAATGCATAGTAAAAGAAATGAAATTAATGATATGGTATATTGGAATAAAATAAATTAGGAGAAATTTGACTATGTTAAAATATGAAGATGTATTAAATGATAAAGAAATTAATTCATTAATTGATAGTATTCATTCAGAACCATATATGTTAAACCATTCAAAAAGACATATTTTTAAAGTTATAGAATATTCCGAAAATATAGCAAGACAATTAGGATGTGATGATAAATTCATTAATAACTTAAAAATAGCAGCATTATTACATGATGTAGGAATGACAGTACAAAGAAAAAATCATGCACAATATAGCTATGAAATTTCTAAAAAATACTTAGATAGTAAAGAAATAAATAATTTAGATAAAGATGAAATATTATATGCCATAAAGAAACATTCAAATGCAAAAGAATCAACAAGTTTAATGCATCAAATATTAGTTGTAGCTGATAAGATGGATATAGATAAGACTAGAATGATGCCAAAAGCATATTTAAATGAGTATGATAAAAATTTAATGTATATTAATAAAGTGGAAATACTAATAGATGAAAAAGGTTTTAATATGAAATTTAATATAAAAGAGGGACATTTTGAAGATATATGTAAATTTTTAGAAAATTGGCCAAAACCTATAACAGAAATAAAAAGAGTTGCAAAACTATTAGGTAGAGATTATCATTTTATATTTAATGATAAAGAAGAAATATTTAATAATGATATATATGAAGTTTAAAATAAAAAAATAATGCACATGAAATATGGGGACTAAAATTCTGATTCTGCCATGTTCATGTGCTTTAAGGTTTTTATCTCATTGTCAGTTTCATTATTAGTTCTTCCTTTATAGGGACAACTGGCTTATTACCTCTGAAGATTGCTACTGGAAAACCAGAGATATCACGAAGAAGCCATGTTCCTCCATGTTTCAAAAGAACTACTTTTAATGCGCGTGTAGCATAGTAGTTATCATCAATCACGACAATCACGACAAAATACCAAATATCTGTAAGCCTGTTCCGTTTTACGGCTGAATAGCAATTAGTATCGTAGCAATTATCGTTTGGTGAAAACCAGAGATTCTCAGGTATGTCATCCTTAAATAGAATGTTAATTATTCCAGATAAAGCATGACGATGAGAATGAGAATCTCCTTTTAAAGTCTCGCAAATGTTGTGTGTTTCTGAATGATAAAACCCCATATTTTGTTACCTCCGTGCCCTAATAGGGCGATGTAAAAATGTAAAAATGTTACATTTTAAATTATACCATAAAATGACTAAATTAACAAATTATAGCCTTTTTAATAAGAAAAAATAAAAGATAAGGCGGTATAACCGGTGAAGATTATAACGCCTTATTATGAACCTGCTATTTGCTAGGATCAAAATGATATTCCAACAACCAATTCGCAATATCTTTCTTCTCGTCATCGAAAGGCTTATCAAGGTAGTGAAACCACCTTAATTCTTTGTGCAGTTTACATGTTTCGCCTTCTCCTAAACGATGAAGTTCATCAATGTTTCCATCTGTGTTAATACGGTAAATTTGAAAACACTGTCCGAATATATCATCATCAGGTGTTGGATACGCAATTAGAATGTTTTGTGTTTTATGAAGTATTTTCATAGTTTTTTTATTCATGTTGCGCCTTTCTGCCATTTGGCATGAATCATATGTGTTTATAAGGTTACATAAATAATTATATCAAAGAAACAAGATGTAAGCAATATTTTAAAATAAATATAATTATAAAAGATATTATTTACAAAGAAAGTTCTTTTCTTATTGCTAAATTTATACTTGTAGGTAAGTATTTGCTAACATCTTTGTTATTTTGTAATAATTCTACTACCATACTAGAACTAATAAAACCTAAAAGACCAGAACGTATATATATTGTATCTAAACCAGATATTTCTTCATTTATTTGTGCTAAATTTTCTTCATATTGATAATCCATATCATTTCTTAAACCACGAACTAAGTAGTTACAATTTAATTCTCTAGCAACATCTACAGAAAGTTTATCATATACTACTACTTCTACATTAGAAATATTTTCATCTTCTAAAGTTTTTTCAATAGCACTTTTCATAATCGAATTTGAAAATCTTCTTTCTTTTTGTATATTTATTCCAATACCAATTATAACTTTATCAAATAATTTAGAAGCTGTTTTAACAACATGTAAATGACCATTTGTAAATGGATCAAAACTTCCAGGATAAAAAGCAATTTTCATAATAACCTCCAAATAAAAATATAATGATATTATAGCATATGATGATGTTACAAACAAGAATTAATCTTGTTTTTAGTATTGTAATATTTTGCTAAAAATGATAAAATTGATGTGGATTTTGAAGAGGGGGACTTTAGATTTGAAAATTATAGATATATGTCAAAAATTAACAGAAATAATTCCTTCAGATCAAATATATATGAATGAACCAATGAGTAAACATACTAGCTTTAAAGTTGGTGGTAATGCTGATATATTTGTAAAAATAAAAAACATTGATGAACTAAAACATGTTATAAAAGTGGCAAAGAAGACAAATAAGCATATTACTATTATTGGTAATGGTAGCAATGTTTTAGTTAAAGATAAGGGAATAAGAGGAATTGTAGTAAATATAGATTTTGAAAACATTAATATAAAAGAAAAAGATGATGATGTATTTGTTACTGTAGGTGCAGGAGTGAGCCTAGCACTTTTATCTCAAGAATTATTAAAAAAAGGTATTACTGGATTAGAATTTGCTTCTGGAATTCCTGGATCTATTGGTGGAGCAATTAAAATGAATGCTGGAGCATATGGAAGCGAGATGAAAGAAATTGTTTATTCTACAAAATGTCTAGATCTTAAAAGATATGATATGATTGCAGATAAAACATATATAGATGACATTGAAATTGAAGAGGTTGTAGAAAAATCAGATGAACCAGAAATAGTTGAACTTAATAATGAAAAGCAAGAATTTTCATATAGAAAAAGTGTATTTTTTAATAAAAGATATGTAATATTAGAAACAACATTAAAATTAAAATATGGAGATCAAGATGAAATAAGAAGCAAAATGGAAGAACTATCTAAATCAAGAAGAGAAAAACAACCAAGCTTTCCAAGTGCTGGTAGTACTTTTAAAAGAGGAGAAGACTATATAACAGCTAAATTAATAGATGAATGTGGATTAAAAGGAAAACAAATAGGTGGAGCTATGGTTTCAGAAAAGCACGCAGGATTTATAGTAAACGTAGGAGGAGCAACAGCACAAGATATATTAGATTTAATTAGTTATGTAAAAAAAGAAGTGCTAGAAAAAAAGGGAAAAATCATTAATTTAGAAATTGAAATTTTGGGAGAGTAGGAGATATTGCAATGAAAGGTTTTTTTAGATGGTTTAAGGCAAATACAAAAATGAAAAGATGGTTAATCCTTATAATAATAGGAATACTATTATGCTGCTATGGAATGGCATCAATTTTAACAAGTAGACAAATAGAGTTTGGTAATTTAGCTAAAATAGTTTGTGTATTTGTTATTGGATTTATTCTAATTGTTTATAGCATTATTGCTATTCAAAAAAGAACATTAGAAATATTAGTTGAAGATACAGATAAGAGACTTGCAGATGAGAAAAATGATGTTAAATCATTAATATTTAATAAAAGAGTATATAATCAAGGACCAAAGGTAGTTGTTATTGGTGGAGGAAATGGAATTAATTCTGTACTAAGAGGTCTTAAAAATTATACAGATAATATTACTGCTATTGTTACAGTTTCTGATTATGGAGAAAAAAGTAAAGAAAATAGTAATGAATTATCAATGCTTCCTTTAGATGATATTAAAAATAGTATTATTGCACTTTCATCAAAAGAGGAATCTGTAAAAAAACTTATGAATTATAGATTCAAATACGGAAAACTAAATAGGATTTCTTTTAGTGATGTATATTTTTCTGCAATGCAAGAAATTTATAAAGATTTTACAGAGTCTGTAAAACAATCTGAAAATATATTCAATATGACTGGTAAAGTTCTTCCTGCAACTATGGAAGAAATAAAAATATGTGCAGAGCTTGAAGATGGAACAGTAATAGAGAGTAAAGATAAAATACCAGAAAAGGCAAGTGAAACTATTTCTAAAATAAATAGAATATTTATAAATCCATCAAATTGTAAACCAGCACCTGGAGTGATTGAAGCAATACATGAAGCAGATGCTATTATAATAGGACCAGGATCTTTATATACTAATGTTATACCTAATCTTTTAGTAAAAGGAGTAGCAAAAGCTATTAAAGAAAGCAAAGGTTTTAAAATATATGTAAGTAATTTAATGACTGAACCTGGCCAAACAGATAACTATAGTTTATCTGAACATATAAGAGCAATAAATGAACATGTTGGAAAAGGTGTAATAGAATATTGCATTTATGATACAGGAGAGATTATTCCAGAATATATTAGAAAATATAATATGGAAGGAAGAGAAATTGTAGAGCAGGACGTCTCAAGAGCAAAAATAGAAGGAATATACATGATACAAAGAAAATTATCACATGTTGAAAATGGACATATACGTCATAATCCAGATGCAATTGCGGCAGCAATTATTCAACTTATTTGTGATGATTTGAAGTTCAATAATATGGAAAACAATACTCAATATATGATGCTTAATAATAAATTAAAAGATAGTAAGAAAAATATTAAAAAGAATATAAAAGCTAATGATAGAAAATTAAAAGAACATAAAAAAGCAAAAAAAGAGGAAAATAAACAAAGAAAAAGTAAGTTCTTTGAAAAATATAGTGATAGAATAGAATCAATTAAAGAATCTGATTTAAAATTAAAACAGAAAGAAAAAATGCAAAAAAAGAAAACAAATACTAGAAAATAATTTGCTAAATAACTAAAATGATAAAAACTTTAAATAAAAGTATGGAGGAAACAAATGAAGTATAATAAGGAAGATTTATCTTTGGAAAATGGATTAAAAAAAGAATGGATTATAACTAATGGAATAGGAGGTTATAGTAGTTCTACAATAATTGGGGCAAATACTAGGAAATATCATGGACTTTTAATTGCACCACTAATGCCTCCAGGAAATAGACAGGTTATACTTTCAAAACTTGATGAAAGTATTCAAATAGGAGAAAAAGAATATAATTTATATACAAATGTGTGTAAAAATTATATTTCTGATGGATACAAAAAACAAATTGAATTTGAAAAGGAATATATACCAATATATACATATGATGTTGAAGGAATAATTGTAAAGAAATATATATGCATGGATTATGGAAAAAATACAGTTGCAGTATATTATAATATTAAAAATATAGACAAAAAAGTAAAGATGAAGTTAGCACCTGTTGTGAATTTTAGAGGGTTTCATACAACTAATAATAAAGAAATAATTGATGTAAAACAACATATAGAAAATAATAAAGTAAAATTAATTATTGATGAAAATTCTCAGTATCCAGTATATATGTTTTTAAGTGATGGCAGATATGTAGAGCATGATAATGACATGTTTTATGATATGTACTATATTGAAGAAGAAAAAAGAGGACAAGGACCAATTGAAAACCATTCAGTTCCAGGAGTATATGAAATAGATATAATGCCTAATGAGGAAAAAAACTTCACTTTTATATGTTCATTAGAGGAGAATATAGAAGAATTAGATGGAAAGAAGTTAATAAATAAAGAACTTTTAAGATTATGCACAATTCTTGATAATTCAGAGTTATTAAAAGAAAATAAAAAAGAAGCAAAAGATAAAGAATATGGAACTTTTTTAAGGGATTTAGTCTTAGCTACAGATAATTTTATAGTATATAGACATTCTTTTGCACTTTATACAGTCATTGCCGGATATCATTGGTTTTTAGATTGGGGAAGAGATACATTAATATCTTTTGAAGGACTACTTTTAAAAACTAAAAGATTTAAAGAAGCAAAAGAAGTGCTTCTTACTTGTGTAAGAGATATTAAATTTGGATTAGTTCCAAATGGATACTCAGGATTTGATTCAAGACCATTATATAATAGTGCAGATGCATCACTTTTATTATTTGAACAAGTTAAGAAATTTTTAGACTATACAGGCGAATATGAATGGGTACGTGAAGAAATATATCCTTCATTATTAAAAATTATAACAGCTTATCAAGATAGAATAGATATTGATGGAAACAATATCTATTTAGATAAAGATTATTTGATTTCATCAGGAACAGAAAAGATTCAAAATACATGGATGGATGCTAAAATTGGAGATTTTGTTGTTACTCCTAGAAACGGAAAAGCAGTTGAAATAAATAGTTTATGGTATAATGCACTTAAAATAATGGAAGAATTAACAAAACTAATAAAAGGTAATGATAAGGCTAAAAAATATTCTGATTTAGCTAAAAAGTGTAAAAATAGTTTTAATGATAAATTTTTCAATAAAAGAAGAAAATGTTTATATGATGTTTTAGGAGATTCTAAAATAAGACCAAATCAATTATTTGCGCTTTCACTTTCATATCCAGTAATCGATCCTGATAGTGAAGAAGCAAAACAAATAATATCTACAGTTGAAAAGAAACTACTTACACCATATGGACTTCGTACACTTGCAAAGGGTGAGCCTGGATATATTGATAGATATGAAGGCGATATGATGAAAAGAGATATGAGTTATCATCAAGGCGTTATATGGCCATGGCTTTTAGGACTATATTATGATTCTTTAAAGAATATGATAAAATCAGAAAAAGGAAAAAAGGCAAAAAAAGAATTAGAAGAAAAGTTAAATGGTTTTATAGAGACGACCAAAAAGACATTTATAAAAGAAATGAAAGATGGAAACTCAGTTGGAAGTATCTGTGAACTTTATGATATAGAAAAGAAAAAATATATGCCTCAAGGTACTATTGCACAAGCATGGAGTATAGCTGAGGTGCTAAGAATTGTTACTAAATAAATATAAAAAAACATAAGATATAACGAAAAAAGAAGGTATAAAACATGAGAATTCTTGGAATAGATCCTGGATTTGCGATTACAGGATATAGCATTATAGATTATATAGGAAATAGATTTAAACTAATTACTTCAGGAGCAGTACTTACAAAAGCTGGAGAATCTTTTCCTTTAAGACTTTTAAAATTGAATAATGATTTAGAAGAAATAATAGATACATATAAACCTGATGCAATATCAGTAGAAGAATTATTTTTTAATAATAATGCTAAAACAGCAATAAATGTTGCTCAGGCAAGAGGTGTTATACTTGTTGTAGGATGCAGAAAAAATATTCCAACATATGAATATACTCCACTTCAAATAAAACAATCAGTAGTTGGATATGGAAGAGCAGATAAAATTCAAGTACAAAAAATGGTAAAGACAATTTTAGGTGTAGATAAGTTACCAAAATTAGATGATACTACAGACAGCATGGCGGCAGCAATTTGCCATGCTCATTCATCTAAATTTTCTGTTAAATTATAATATGAATTATAGAAAGGTTATTTAAATATGGCTATTAGATTACTATATGGAGAAGAAACATATTTATTAGAGTCAAGATTAAAAAAAATAAAAAAAGAATTTGGAGAACTAGTAAAAGGTATTAATTATATTCAAATTGATGAAACAAATACAAAAGAGCTAATATCAGATATTGAAACTCCTGCTTTTGGTTATGAAAGAAAATTAATAATAGCAAGAAATACAGGACTTTTTAATAAAGAGAAAAAGACTGCAAAAGGTGCAGAACTTGCTTTAATTAATTTATCTAAAAAAATAGCTGAATATTTAAAAGAAAATATTAAATTAATAGATGATTCAGTTGAACTTATTTTTATAGAAGAAACGGCTGAAAAAAATGAACTATATAAGACTATTGAAAAAACAGGGGAAGTCAAAGAATATGCTGCTCTTAAACTTCCAGAAGCTATTCAAAACATTCAAAAGATTTGTATGGCATATAAAGTTAAAATAGATAATCTTTCTGCTAAATATTTTGTAGAATGTATTGGAACTAATATGCAAGACTTAATAAATGAAATAAGAAAACTAATTGAGTATGTTGGAGAAAATGGCGTAATAACAAATAAAGAAATTGATTTATTAACTATTAAACAAATTGATAGTGTTATATTTGATTTAACAGATAATTTAGGAAAAAAAGATACAAAAAAAGCAATAGAAGTATTAAATAATTTGATTTATGAAAAGGAACCAATTCAGAAAATATTAATTACTCTATATAATCACTTTAAAAAGCTATATATAGTAAAAATAGCAGACGAATATAGAAAAGATTTAAGCACAGCTATGAAATTAAAGCCTAATCAAATGTTTTTAATAAATAAGTATAAGGCGCAAGCTAGATATTTTACAAAAGATGAAATAGAAAAAATTATGGACGAATTTGTTAATTTAGATGCAAACTATAAAGTTGGACTAATAGATATTAATATTGGATTAGAGTCAATTCTTTGTAGATATTGTTCATAAATTAATATGAAATAATATAGAAAAATCAAATAATATAACTATATAGATAGGAGTGATAATATATGAATAAATATGATTTGATAGTAATTGGAATGGGACCAAGTTCAATATTTTTAGCATATGAATTAATACAAAAGAATAATGCTAAAAACGTACTTTTAATTGAAGAAGGGAAAAGAGTAGAAGATAGATTTTGTCCGATAGAAAAAACTGGGAAATGTATTCATTGTAGACCTTTTTGTAATATTACTAGTGGATTTTCAGGGGCAGGAGCTTTTTCTGATGGTAAATTATCACTATACAATGAAGAAGATGACGATATTTATGTAGGTGGAAAATTACATGAATATGTTGGAGTGGAAAAAACAAAAAGATTAATAGACTATGCAGATAGTATATATTTAAAATTTGGAGCAGATAAAAAGCTTGAGGGTACTGAACATAAAGATGAAATAAAGAAAATATATGACAAGGCAAAAAAGGAAGGTATTAATTTAATTAATATTCCAATTAGACATTTAGGAACAGAGAAAAGCCATGAAATATATAAGAAAATAGAAAAATATATTGAAGAAAATGGCATTAACTTGATGTTTAATACTATTGTAGAAGATATAATTGTAGAGAATAACAAAGCCGTTGGTGTTAAAGTAAAAAAATCTGAAAAAGTAGATGAAGATGTTGAACTAGAAAATATATATGGAGAAAAAGTAGTTATTGCTGTTGGAAGAAAAGGTGCTAATTGGCTTACTGATTTATGCGATAGACATCAAATAGCAACTAAGCCCGGAACAGTTGATATTGGAGTTAGATATGAACTTCCAGATAGTGTAATGAAAAAAGTAAATGATTACATGTATGAAGGAAAATTCATAGGAAGACCAGAACCATTTAGAGATAAAGTTAGAACATTTTGTCAAAATCCTAGTGGATTTGTTGCAAATGAAGTATATGATAATGATCTAACACTAGTAAATGGTCATTCATATAAAGATAAAAAAAGCACAAATACGAATTTAGCTATTTTAGTATCACATAATTTTACATATCCATTTAACAAACCAATTGATTATGGTAGAAATGTGGCTAAGAATTTAAATGAATTAGGTGCAGGAAACATAGTTGTTCAAAGATTAGGAGACATTTATAGAGGAAAGAGAACTTGGGAAAATGAACTTAAAGAAAACTCTGTAGTTCCTACTTTAAAAACAGCAGTACCAGGCGATATTACTTTTGCACTTGGTTATAGAACTATGACTGATATTTTAAGATTTATAAGAAGTCTAGATAAAGTAATAGAGGGATTTGCAAATCCGGACAATTTACTATATGGACCAGAAATAAAGTTCTATAGCAATAAAGTAGAAATTGATAACAATTTTGAAACAAGCATGAAGAATCTATATTGCATAGGTGATGGTGGAGGAATGACTAGAGGTCTTATGATGGCTTCTTGTTCAGGAATAGAACTTGCAAGAATATTAAGTAAATAAGAAAGGAAATTAAAGAAAAACTATTGACTATTTATTATAATATGGTAAAATATGAAAAACATAAACTTGAGATTATGTTAATTGCATGTTATAATTATTGTAGGTATTGCATAAAATAAAGTAGGAGATGATGACATGGCTACAAAAAGTTTTTTGAAAGATATTTCGATAAAAAATAGATCAGCTGCAAATGCTTTTATTGATGCTTTAGAGAACTCTGAGAAAAAAAGAAAAAAGAAGATAGATATTAATAAATCAATAGAAAGTGTAAAAGATGCTGAAAAAATAAAAAAGATATTTGGGGATTAATTATATAATTTGAAAGGATATAAAGTAATTAATTTAAAAGATATCTACAATATTTATGGTGAAATAAAAACAAAAGAAATTTTAAAAGATTTTAAGTGTGAAATTAATAAAGATGTAGAGTACTTTATACATGATAAAGCTATAGAATTTTCGAAACAGGATTTGGCTAAGACTTTTTTAGTAATAACTTCATATAAACAAAAAGAAGTTATTGTAGGATATTTTGCAATAACGAATAAAGGAATTAATATAAAAAGTATTTTATTGAGCAACACAAAAAAGAAAAAAATATTAAGATATGCATTATATGATCATGAAACTAAAAAATATATAATGGCACTACCTTTAATTGGACAATTGGGAAAAAATTATAATCATGGATATAATAAACTTATAACAGGAGATTGTTTGTTAAAAATTGCTTGTGATAAAGTAAGAGAAGCACAAGATATCCTAGGTGGAAGATTTGTATTTTTAGAATGCGAGGATAAAGAAAAATTAAGATCGTTTTATGAAAATAATGGTTTTGTATGTTTTGGAAAAAGAAATTTAGAAAGAGATGAAAGAAAACTAAATAATGGAGAATATTTGTTGCAAATGCTTTGTTATCTTAAGGATGATAATAAAAGTAATGATAAATAAATCAAATAAAATCTATAACATATAAATTGTTATAGATTTTTGTTCTTGAAAAGAGAAAATAATAAGTATATAATATTAATTGTTATAAAAGATAATATCATATGATTAAGGAGAAAAAAGTAAATGAAAGTATTAGTAACAGGTGGAGCAGGATATATAGGAAGCCACACAGTTGTTGAATTATTAAATAATAATATGGAAGTTATTGTTATTGATGATTTTTCTAATAGTAAACCAGAGGTATTAGATAATATTAAAAAAATTACAGGTAAAGATTTTAAATTTTATGAAGTGAATTATTTGGATAGAGAAAATTTAGAGAAAGTGTTTGAAGAAAATCCAGATATAGATAGTGTAATTAATTTTGCAGGATTTAAAGCTGTTGGAGAATCTGTAAAAAAGCCAATAGAATACTATATTAATAATGTATCAGGTGCATTAGTACTTTTAGATACAATGAGAAAATATAATGTGAAAAAATTTGTATTTAGTTCATCAGCTACAGTGTATGGAGAAAAGAATCCAATACCATATGTAGAGACAATGGAAACAGGAAAAGCAACTAATCCATATGGAACAACAAAATTATTTATTGAACAAATATTAGAAGATTTATATAAATCAGATAATACATGGGATATATGTATATTAAGATATTTTAATCCAATAGGAGCACATGAGAGTGGACTTATTGGAGAAGAACCACAAGGTATTCCTAACAATCTTATGCCTTATGTTGTAAGAGTAGCATCTGGACAACTTAAAGAATTATCTATATTTGGAGATGATTATGATACCCCTGATGGAACAGGTGTTAGAGATTATATACATGTTGTGGACTTAGCTAAAGGGCATGTAAAAGCAATAGAAAAGCTAAATAAAGAAGGAAGCGGAATTTATACATATAATTTGGGCGCAGGAAAAGGCTATAGTGTTTTAGACATAGTTAATACTTTTGAAAAAGTAAATGGAAAAGAAGTTCCATATAAAATTGCTGAAAGAAGAGCAGGAGATTTACCAATGTTTTATGCAAATCCTAAAAAGGCAGAAGAAGAATTAAACTGGAAAGTTGAAAAAACACTTGAGGATATGTGTAGAGATTCTTGGAATTATATTGAAGTTCAAAATAAAATTCATGATTCAAATGCTTATAAAAAAATTGATTTATAAAAAAAGTAAAACAAAAACATATAAGTAAAAAAGTGTAAGAAAAGTTATTTTGTAATAAAATTAACTTTTCTTGTTTTTTTATGTAAAAAAATGACAAAAAAACTGCAAAAAAGCTTGAAATTAATATAGTATAATGGTAGAATATATTTGTTAATTTTGTCAAAAAAATCAAATGAAAGAAATGGAGAAAAAAATGAAAAAGTTTTTAAAAATTATAGGAATTATTTTATTAATATTAATTATTTTAGCAATAATTGCAGTTACAACTGGATATTTCTTTATTAAAGGGAAATTAAGTAAAATGCAACAAGTGGATATAGATGAGAACAATTTAAATGTTTCAGAAACAGTCGCAGAAAACTTATCTGGTTATAGAAATATAGCAATATATGGTGTTGATAGTAGAGATAGTAGTTTAGGTAAAGGAAATAGAAGTGATTGTATTATTATAGCAAGTATTAATAATGATACAAAAGAAATTAAACTAGTATCAGTCTATAGAGATACTTATGTAGATATAGATGGGTATGGACTAGATAAAATAACACATGCATATTCATATGGAGGACCAGAGCTTGCACTTAAAACATTAAATGAGAATTTAGATTTAAATGTAACAGAATTTGTAACAGTTAATTTCGATGCAGTTGCAGATGCAGTTAATGCATTAGGTGGAGTAGAAATTGATATAGAAGCAAATGAAATTGATTATTTAAATAGTTATTTAGCAGAAACATCAAGAGTTACAGGACTAGAAACAGAACAAATAACAGATACTGGTCTTCAAACTTTAGATGGTGTACAAGCAGTTGCATATTCAAGAATTAGATATACTGAAGGTGGAGACTATAAAAGAGCTGAAAGAATGAGAACTGTAATAGAAGCTATGTTTAAAAAGTTAAAAACAAAAAGCTTAGGGGAGATAAATGATTTAGCAGATAAAATTCTTCCTGAGGTATATACAAACTTAGATCCTGATGAAATAATAAAAATGGCTCCTACTGTACTTGGATATAGTATATCAGATAGTATAGGTTGGCCATATGAGGTAAAAGGAATTACAACAGATAGATGGTATAGTGTTCCAGTAACATTAGAGTCAAATGTTAAAAAGCTTCATGAGGAGGCATTTGATGAAGAAAACTATGAACCATCAGAAGCTGTAAAAGAAATTAGTGAACAAATCGTAGATAGAACAGGATACAAGAATTAGAAAATTTTAAATTGTAGATAAATTAAAGATAAAGGAAAATAAAAATTGAAAACAACAGTTATAAGAATAATATTAGTAATTTTAATATTACTTAACTTTATAGTTATTTTTAAATTTTCAGAGCAGAATGGATTAGAATCAGGTGGATTAAGTAGAAAAGTAACTATAGGAATATTAGATATATTTGGAGACTATACTGAACCTCTAAGTGAAGAGCAAGAGGTTCAAGTTTCTAATGTACAATTCGTTATTAGAAAGTTGGCACATTTTTCAATATATGCTATTTTAGGAGTATTGTTAATGAGCCTTGCAGAAACATATGAGTTTTCAAACAAAAAGAAAATTATACTTAGTTTGTTAGTTGGATTATTATATGCTTCACTTGATGAATTTCATCAAAGTTTTGTACCAGGAAGAACTGCAGCAATTACAGATGTATTAATTGATACATTAGGAGTATTAGCAGGAATTATAATTATATTTTTAGGAATTAAAATATTAAAAAGAAAAAGAGAAAAAACAAAAAAAGTAGAATGACAAATAATTAGATTTATATAGGGGGATTATAGAAAAATGAATGCAAATAAAGAGGAGTTTGCATATACTAAGGAAATTAATAATGCAACATTAGAAGATGGTATAATAACAAATCAAATTGCAAAAAGAGACATAGAAAATGCAAAATTTGTTTTTTACATAGAGAAAGCTATAAAAAGATTTATAGATATACTTCGGAGGTATTGTTGGATGTTTACTCTTAATACCAATAGCGATAGGAATAAAAATAGCGAATTTGGTTGTTGGAGATAAAGGGCCAGTATTTTTTATACAAAAACGAATTGGCAAAGATGGAAAAGAATTTAATTTCTTTAAGTTTAGATCAATGGTAGTTGACGCTGATAAAAAATTATATGAGTACTTAGAACAAAATGAAGAAGCAAGAGAAGAATTTTATAAGTATAGAAAACTAAAAAATGATCCAAGGATAACAAAAGTAGGACATTTTATAAGGAATACTAGTTTAGATGAATTTCCTCAATTTATAAATGTTTTAAAAGGAGATATGAGTTTGGTTGGACCAAGACCATATATGCCGAGAGAAAAAGAAGATATAAGTGATGATATATTTAATATTGTAACAAAGATAAAACCTGGTATTACAGGACTATGGCAAGTATCAGGAAGAAGCGAGGTTACTTTTAAAGATAGACTAGAAATGGATAGAGAATATTACTATAATTGGTCACTTAAAGAAGACATCAAGTTAATATTTAAAACTATAAAAAGTTGCATACTAAAAAAAGGAGCTATATAAATGAAAATATTAATGGTAAATAAATTTTTATATCCGAGAGGAGGAGCTGAAACATATTTATTAAAAATTGGAGAAGAACTTTCTAAAAGAGGACATCAAGTTGAATATTTTGGGATGTATGATGAAAAAAATATCGTAGGAAATAAAATAGAAAAATATACCACTAATATGGACTTTCATAAAAAAGGGTTAAAGAGATGTCTATTTCCATTTAAAATAATTTATTCATTTGAAGCTAAAAGAAAAATAAAAGCAGTAATAGAAAATTTTAAACCAGATTTAATACATTTAAATAATATAAATTTCCAATTAACACCTTCTATTATAGATACAGCTTATAGAAAAAAAATACCAATTATTCAAACTGTTCATGATTATCAAATGATTTGTCCAAATCACTTATTATATAGCAATAACCATATATGTGAGAAATGTATCCATGGCAGTAATTGGAATTGTACAAAATATAAATGTATCCATAATAGCAGAATTAAAAGTATAATTGGCTCAATTGAGGGGATTTTATACAGAAAAATTTTAAAAACTTATAGAAAAGTTTCACTTTTTATTTCGCCAAGTAATTTTTTAAAAGAAAAATTACTTGAAGCTGATGAAAAAATATATAAAAATAAAGTTATAGCAATACATAATTTTATAGAACTAAAACAAATAAATGATGTAAATAAAGAAAACTATATTTTGTATTTCGGGAGATTGTCAGAAGAGAAGGGATTGGATATCTTTTTAGATGTTTGTAAAGAATTACCTAATTTACAATTTATAATTGCCGGTACAGGCTGGTTAGAAGATATATGCAAAGAAGCAGATAAAAGGCTAGAAAATGTGAAGTTTGTAGGATTTAAAACTGGAAAAGAACTAGAAACACTAATATCTAAAGCAAAATTTTCTGTATATCCATCTGTATGGTATGAAAATTGTCCTTTATCAATATTAGAATCAGAGTCATTTGGAACTCCGGTTATAACAGGAAATTTTGGTGGTATGAGAGAATTAGTAGAAAAAAATAGTACTGGAATTTTAATTGATAATATGAATAAAGAAGAATTAAAAGAAGCTATTGAACAACTATACAATGATAATAAACTAAAAAATATGGAGGAAAATTGTATAAAAAAGAGAAATGAAATGATGTCTTTAAATGAATATTGTAATAAGCTTATTGGAATATATGAACAAGTTTTAGAAGAGGTAAAATAATGAAAATTGCAATGATTGGACATAAAAGGATACCATCAAGAGAAGGTGGAGTAGAAGTTGTTGTAGAAGAACTAGCTACAAGATTAGCAAAAAAAGGCTATCAAATAGATGTTTACAATAGAAAAGGAAAAAATGTTCAAGATAAGAATGCCGATAAAGATAAAAAAAATATAAAAGAATATAAAGGGGTACATATTATAACAATACCTACAATAAATAAAAAAGGAATAGATGCATTATTATATTCTTTTTTTGCAAGTATTAGAGCTCTATTCGGGAAATATGATGTTTTACATTATCATGCTGAAGGACCATGTGCAATGTTATGGATTCCACATTTGTTTAGAAAAAAAATAATAGTAACAATCCATGGACTAGATTGGCAACGTTCTAAATGGGGAGGATTTGCAACTAAATACATAAAATTTGGTGAAAAATTAGCTGCAAAGTATGCAGATGAAATAATAGTACTTTCCAAAGGGGTACAGAACTATTTTAAAGATACATATAATAGAGATACTGTTTTTGTTCCAAATGGTGTTAATAAACCAGTTACAAGGAATCCTAGTATTATAAAAGAAAAATATGGATTAGAAAAAGACAGTTATATATTATTTTTAGCAAGAATCGTACCTGAAAAAGGACTACACTATTTAATAGAAGCATATAAACAGATTGATACTGATAAAAAATTAGTAATTGCAGGTGGTGCTAGTCATACAAACGATTATTTGAAAGAAATTAAAAATATGGTAGTATCTGATGATAGAATAATAATGACAGGTTTTGTACAAGGTGACGAACTAGAAGAACTTTTTAGCAATTGTTATTTATATTGTCTACCAAGTGATGTGGAAGGAATGCCTATTTCACTTCTAGAAGCAATGAGTTATGGATGCAATTGCCTAGTAAGCGATATAAAAGAGAATACTCAAGTAATTGATAAATATGCCAAAACTTTTAAAAAAGGAAATGTTGAAGATTTAAAAGAACAAATTAAAAAAATTCTAGCAAAAGGAATAAATATTAAAAAAAGCGATGTAATTGATTATATATTAAAAAAATATAATTGGGATAATATAGTTAATGTTATGGAAAAGATATATAAAGAAAAAGCTAATTATTAATATATTGAATTAACTAAAAATTAATATAAGGAAGAAAATAATGAAACTAAAAAATATTGTAAAAAAAATAATTTTTAAAGAAAAAGCAGATTCTAATTCTTATATAAAATATTTAAGAAAATTAGGAATTGATATAGGAAATGATTGTATTATTTATGCACCTACTAAAACAATTATTGACACTCAGAATCCGCATATGATAAAGATAGGAAACAATGTAAAAATAACGTTAGGAGTTAAAATTTTGACTCATGATTTTTCTTGGTGTGTTACAAGTGGATTAGAAGGCAGAGTAACTGGAAATATTGGGAAAGTTATAATAGGAAACAATGTTTTTATAGGTATGGATAGTATAATTACGAAAGGGACAATTATAGGAGACAATGTAATAATAGGTGCTGGAAGTGTAGTTACCAAAGACTGTGAATCAAATTCTGTTTATGCAGGAGTTCCAGCAAAAAAAATCATGACTATAGAAGAATATTACAAAAAAAGAATTGAAGCTCAAGAAAAAGAAGCTATTGATATTGTAAATATGTATAAAGAAAGATATAATAAAGAACCTTCTGTGGATGTTCTTAGAGAATATTCGTTCTTATTTACTAATAAAACTAATGCAAATAATATAGTAATCGATGAAATAATTTACGACTCAGGGCATTATGATATATGTAAAAAATATTTGGAAAATAATTCTTCAAAATTCAAAGATTATGAAGAATTTCTAAAGTATTGTAATAAAAAATAGTTGATCGGAGAGATATATGATATATGGCAAAAGTTAGTATTATAGTTCCAGTTTTTAATGTGGAAAAATATATTAAAAGATGTTTAAATTCATTAGTTAATCAAACATTAAAAGACATAGAAATAATTATTGTAAATGATGGATCTACTGATAATAGTCTAAAGATATGCGAAGAATTTAAACAAAAAGATGATAGAATAAAAATCTATTCAAAGGAAAATGAAGGTTTAGGACTTACAAGAAATTATGGAATGGATAGGGCAATAGGTGAATATATTGCTTTTTTGGATTCAGATGATTATATAGATATAGATTTTTATGAAAATCTATATAAAAATGCTAAAAAAAATGATGTTGATGTTTGTTTTGCAGAAATTAAACAGGTAGATAGTAATAATAATATAAAAATTTATGATAAAATTCCATTTGAAGAAGATAAAGTAATGGCAAAGAAGGTTTTATATAATATATTAAATGTAAAAAATGCAAAATATAAAAAATCTTTTATGCAAATGTGCGTATGGAGGTCTATTTACAAGTTATCAGTTATAAAAGACTATAATATAAGATTTGTTTCAGAACGTGAATTTATTTCTGAAGATATTATATTTAATATTGATTTTCTTATAAACGCTAATAGTGCTGCTTTTGCTAGAAATACATATTATTATTATTGCTTTAATGGAAAATCTTTAACAAATACATACAAAGAAGATAGATTTAATAAAGATATTATTTTATACAATGAAGTAATTAGAAAATTAAATGAATATAATGAATATTCTAAATTGAATAAATATGTTAATAATTTTTTCTTAAATTATATAAGAGCATTAATAAAGCAGGAAGCTGGTAATTGTAGTCCATATGAGTATAAACAAAAAATAAAAAGAATAAAAGAAATAGTAAATAGCAAGCCTGTAAGAAAAATGGTGAAATGTATGCAATATTCTACAATTAAAAGATTTATATTTGATTTCTTTATTTTGATAAAATGCCCAAGAATATTATATATATTTACAAAATTCTAAAGAAAATATTGAAAGGGAATGAAATGAAAAAGAAATGCTGTTTTATCGTACCATATTTTGGAAAATTACCAAGTTATTTTAACTTGTTTATGAAGTCATGCAGTTATAATACAGACTATAATTGGTTAATTTTTACGGATGATGATACTGAGTACAATACACCAAATAACGTTAATATTATAAGAATGACTTTTCAAGAATTAAATCAATTGATACAAAGTAAATTTAATTTTAAAATAACATTAGAAACTCCTTATAAGTTATGCGATTATAAACCTGCTTATGGATATATTTTTGAAGAATATATAAAAGACTATTTGTTTTGGGGACATTGTGATTTAGATCTGATTTTTGGAAATATAAATAAATTTATTAATAAACAAATGTTAAATAAATATGATAAAATATTTTCATTAGGGCATTTGATATTATATAGAAATACATTTGAGAATAATAGAGTTTTTATGAATAAATATAACAATGTAGAGATTTATAAACAAGCTTTTACAAATTCAGAAATAGTCGTATTTGATGAAACATGTATAAATAATGTTAATATTAATACATTATTTGAAGAATCAAGAAAAAAAATATTTTTAAAAGATTTTTCAATGAATTTAAAAGTATTACCAACTAAATTTGTAAAGACAACATTTATTCCGGAAAAATATGAATTCATAGATGAAGAATATAAAAAAGCGATATATATATGGAAAGAGGGAGAGTTATATAGATTATACAAAGAAGAAAATAAAATAAAGAAAGAATACTTTTTGTATATGCATTTTCAATTGAGGAAAATGAAACTTCCTAAAAAAACATTAAAATATGATTATATTCAGATAATACCTAATGAATTCTTACCAATAAAGAAGAATAGAGAAATTACAGTAAAAAATTTTAGAAAAACAAGAGCAAAGCGTATTTGTTTACATTATTTAAAAATCAAATATGATAGATTCAAAAGAAGATGGAGAAAAAGATGAAAATAAAAATTTATACAATTTTTACAATATTACTATATTTTAGTGTGATAGTTAAAGTTTATTATATAAATGCCTTTAATATCTTTAGGATATTATGTATGGCATTAGTATTTTTATTTTTAATAAAACAAGTAAAAATATTTTTTATGCCTAAATATAGAAGAATTAATATGATATTATTAGTTTTTCTATCAATAATTGTTATATCATCCGTATATAACGATATGAATCCTTATCGAGGAATTAATTTTGCAATTCAAATACTACTTGTTTTTTTATATTTTGAATTTTTATCTGAAAATAATATAATAGATAAGAACTTACAATTAATAAAATATTTAACATTAATCTTATGCATAATAAGTGATGCTATCTTAATAGTAACTGATAGATTTTATATATCATCTGGAGGCTACTATCTTATAGGAAATAAATTCGATCTGTCCTATTTACATATTTTAGTATTTATTTTATTTTTATATTTCAGAAGAAAAAACAATTCAATTGATACAATAAAATGTATATTGATGTTTATATTAACAATAATTATAGCAATCAAAGTAAAATGCTCAACAGCTTTAGTTGGAACCATGATTGTATTAATATTAAATTTGATGAATAAAAAAGTTTTGCAGAAGATATATAACAGTAAAGTTGCAATAGTAATTCTATTATTTGCGTTCTCATTTTTTATTATTTATAATGTAATATTAAATAATAGTTTTGTACAATACATTGTAAAAGATGTACTAAATCGAGATTTAAGCTTGACAGGTAGAACCAGAATTTATGATGAGATTATTGATATAGTTGACGAAAAAGCATTATTAGGATATGGATATGGTAATAGCTATGAAATATTAATGAAGAAAATAGCTGCACCTAATACTCAAAATGGATTAATGGAAAGCATCTTTAATTATGGAATATTTGGAGCAATAATGTTAGTTATTATATATCATAGTGTTGTAAAAAATAATACGAATAACACAAAAATATATCCGTTTTTAGCATATTTATATATGCTTGTATTATTAAGTATGATAGAAATAACATTTGAATTATTATTTTTCGTAATACTTGCAGTTATAAATGGAAGTGGCTTTATAGGGGGAAATGATGAAAAAGTTAGACGAATTAATAAGTGTGATTATACCAATATATAATTGTGAAGAGTATATAGAAAGATGTATAAAAAGTGTATTAGATCAAAATTATTCTAATATAGAATTGATTTTAGTAAATGATGGTTCTTCAGATAAATCAGGAGAGATATGTGATAAATATGCGTCTATTGATAATAGAGTAAAAGTAATTCATCAAGCAAATGTAGGAGTTTCAAAGACTAGAGAAAAAGCTACAAAAATAAGTAAGGGAAAATGGCTAATATTCATAGATTCAGACGACTATATAAAAAATGATTATATTTCAACTTTATATAATGAAACAAAATTAGATGATATCGATATTGTATGCTGTAATTCAATCGATTTCGAAAATAAGGAATTAGATGAAGATATTAGATATGATGAAATAATAAAAGAAAAATCAATTATTTTAAAAGATTATTTTAATTTAAAGAGATATCCTTGTGTAGTATGGGGAAAAATCATAAAAAAAGATATTTTATTGCAAGAAGAATTTCCTCATATGAAATATGGAGAAGATACATATTTAATAATAAAAAGCTTATTAAAAGCTTCAAAAGTAAAGCTTTTAAAATATAGTGGATATTATTATACATATAGAGAAAACAGTGCTAGTAATACAATAAAAGATACTGATAAGTTTAAAGATTTAATAAAAAGAGATATTATGATCTATAATTTATGCAAAAATGAGTACGAAGAATTTGTATACAGTGCAGAAGAAAAAGTAATTGAATCTTTATATGGATTAATTAAAAATTTAGCTATTTTATCAAGAATTCAAGATATTAAAGAAAGTCGAAAATATAAAAAAATGATTAAATCTTTAAAGGTAAAAAAGATTAAAGTAAAAATAAAGAAAATAATAATAAAGATAATATGGAACATGCCTAATTTAAGTTCTAAAATTGCGAAAATATTCTATAGAAAGAGAGTTTAAAACAAATAAAATATGAGTAGAAAGAAGATATTTTTAAAGGGTTTTTTTAATAAAAATCTCGGAGATGACTTATTTGTAAAAATATTAGTTGAAAGATATAAAAATGTTCAGTTCGAAATGTATTCAAAACTAAACTATAAAAAAGTATACAATTTAGATAATTTAAAGATATATACAAACAAAAGCTTTATTGTAATACTAAGAAGAATAATAAATTTATTTTTTAAAATTTTCAAAATAAATAAAGTAGTTCAAATAGAAAACTTAAAAAAATATGATGGAATTATAATGATTGGTGGCTCGCTATTTATTGAGTATGATGGAATTGATTATAATAAATATATAGCTAATCAGTTTAATTTTAAAGTTCCATTTTTTATAATTGGTGCAAACTTTGGACCATATGAAACTGAAGAATATTTAGAATTTCATAAAAATAATATATTTAATAATGCTTTAGATATTTGTTTTAGGGATAAATATTCATATAATTTATTTAAGAATATAAAAAATGTTAGATATGCACCGGATATTGTTTTTGGATTAGATACAAGAAACATAGAACAAAAAGAAGAAAATACAGTTATCATTTCCGTAATAGACTGTGATAAAGATACAGGAAAAATTGCTGACAAGGACATGTATAATAAAAAAATTAGTGAATTTATAGATTATTTTTATAAAAAACAATATAATGTTATATTAATGTCTTTTTCAGAAGATCAAGGTGATGAAAGTGTAATACAAGACATTTTAAAAATAAATGATAATAAGAATAAAGCTAAAACATTTTATTATAGAGGAAATATAAATGAAGCATTGCAAATTATTGCAAAAGCTAAAATTATTATAGGGAATAGATTCCATGCAAATATTTTAGGGTTAATATTTAATAAAACAATAATACCTATTGCATATAGTGATAAAACAATAAATACATTAAAAGATATAAAATTTGAAGGCAAAATATTTGATATAAGAAAAATTGATGAATTTTCTGCTAATCAATTGAATGAATTTGATTTGAATTATAAAATTAATGTTGAAAACGAGAAAGTAGAATCTGAAAAACATTTTGAAAAAATAGATAAATTTTTGATGGAGGAATAAAATGATTACAATATCTAATATAAAAATTGTAGATAAAGAAAATAAGTCAAGGTTATGTGCAGATATTGAGAATAACGATAAAACTACAACGTTATGGTATGAAGTAAACAAAGAATACAAAGATTTTTTGTGCTATGAAAGAGCAGATGCATTTTTACTAGCTTTATTATTATATTCAATGGAAAAAGAAGAAGACATAAAAATAGTGGGAACACCTATAACATCAAAATTATATTTTAACTTAATTAATTATATAATACCAGTCATGGCAAAGAGTGATAAATGTTATCATAAAATAAATATATTTACTGAAATCTCTTCAGAGAAATTAAAAAATTATGGAGCAAACGGTACAGGAATTTCAAGAGGAGTAGACTCATTTGATACATTAAAGGAATATACGGAAAATTGTATAGAGGAAATGAAAGTTAATTGGTTAACTTTTTTTAATGTCGGTTCTCATGGATTTGAGGGAGGAGATGAGAGTAGAAAATTATTTCAAAAAAGAAGAGCACTTTCTAAAGCATTTGCTGAAAAATATAATTTTAATTTTATAGATGTAGATTCGAATATTAGTGAATATATTAGACAAATATTTGTAGAGACTCATGACTTTAGAAGTATGTCAGCTGTTTTTGCAATTCAAAAATTATTTAAGAATTATTACTATTCATCAGGATATCCAATAACAGAATTTATGATAAATACCAAATATATAGCTCATTTTGAAACCTTTTTATTTCAATGTTTAAGTAACGAAAATTTAATGATATATTCATCCGGATGTATGCGTAACAGAATTGAAAAAGTATCAAATATAATAGATTATAAATTTGCACAGGACAACTTAAATGTATGTTTCAAAGATGAATATAATTGTGGTGAATGTGAAAAGTGCATTAGAACTTTATTTGAAATATATGCCAATAAAGGTATTGAAAAATTCAGAAAGGTCTTTGATGTAGATAAGTTTTATAAATCAATTAATTGGTATGAATATATGTTTATGAAAAATTATTATTTGAAAAAACAAGATTATATTGATACATATAATCTGATGAAAAAGAACAATATAAAAATAAAATTAAAAAATAAAATAAAGGCATTTATTTTTATTAGTGGAGAAAGAATATTACCAACAGATTTAGTAAAAAAAATAAAAAATAGGAGAAAAAAATAAAATGTTAAATGATGATTCTAGAACGAAAAATTCAGTAAAAAATGTAAGTTTCAGTTTAATATGTCAATTTATAATACTTATATGTTCTTTTATATCAAGAACTGTTTTTATAAGAGTATTAGGATCTTCATATTTAGGTGTTAATGGATTATTTACAAATATTTTGAGTGTACTTTCAATTGTTGACTTAGGATTTGATACAGCAATTATTTTTAGTATGTATAAACCAATAGCTGAAAATGATACCAGAAAACTATCAGTGCTAATGAATTTTTATAAAAGAGTTTATCTAATATTAGGAACTTTTATAGGAATTATTGGTATTGCTTTAATTCCTTTTTTAAAGTATCTTGTAAATTTATCAACACCAATTGATAATATAACATTATACTATTTATTATATTTATTAGATACAGTTTTAACTTATTTTTTAGCAAATAGAGTAGCTATAATAACAGCAGATCAAAAAATGTATGTAATAAAAAAATATACTTCTGTATTTAAAATTATACAAACCATATTACAGATTATAGTATTATTAATATTTAAAAACTTTTTATTATACTTAATAATACAGATAGCATGCACATTTGCAACAAATTTATATGGTGCTATAAAAGCAAAAAAAATGTATCCATTCCTTAATAATACAATTGAACAATTAGATAAAGAGGAAAAAAAATCAATATTTACAAATGTAAAGTCAATGTTTATATATAAATTTGGTGGAATTATACTTAATAATACAGATAATATATTAATTTCTGTTATAACAACAACAGAGATGGTGGGATATTATGGAAATTATACAATGATTATAAATGCGGTTACAAATTTTGTAACATTAATATTTTCATCATTAACAGCAAGTATAGGCAATTTAAATACTGAATCAAATATTGAAAAAAAAGAAGATGTGCTAAAAAAAGTAGATTTCCTTGCAAATTGGGTATATGGATTTTGTTCAATATGCTTATTCGTATTGTTAAACGAATTTATTTATTTAATGTGGGGAAGCGAATATGTACTTAATATATTAATACCTCTAGCTGCTGTAATTAATTTTGAAATTGTAGGAATGCTTCACCCATTAAGATTATATAGAGAGACAACAGGTGTTTTTAGAGAAATAAAATATATATTTTTGTGGACAGCAGGATTAAATCTTGTTTTCTCTATTTTTTTAGGGAATTTATTTACTACACCTGAATTAAAACTTTTTGGTATAATAATTGCTACAGCAATTGCAAGGATATTAACAAATGCATGGTTTGAACCAAAAAAAATATTTAATAGTGTTTTTAAAAAATCAGTTTTTCAATATTTTAAGAAAAAGTTGAAAGAAATTGTATTATTGTTATTGACAGGAGGAATAGTTTTTTATATAAATACATTAATAGTAGAAAAAACATGGATAACTTTTATATTAAGGTGTTTAATATGTTTTTTGGTAATTAATATTATATATATCATAGTTTACCATAGAACAAATGAATTTAAATATTATTATAATTTAGTAAAAAATGTAATAATAAAGTTTAAGAATATGTTAAAGAAATCTATTAGGAGGACAAATTGAATAGAAAACTTAAGAAGATAATTGCTTTTATATTTATTCTTTCATTAATCATATTCATTTGTGTTATAATCTTTAATTTGTTAGATAATAGTGAAATAAAATATGATATTGCTATTAATAAAATGTTAGAAAGTGAAGAGAAAATAAAAAGCGATTTGAGTACAGGAACCACATATTATATTTCTAGTGATGGAACATCTACAGATGGTACCGATATAAATAATCCAATGTCACTAACTCAAGCAAAAACAAAAACATATGGGAATGATGACAGAATTTTATTTAAAAGAGGAGATACTTTTTATGGAACGATATCTCTTACGTTAAATAACACAGATGGTTTTGTATATATAGGTGCGTATGGAGAAGGAGAGAGACCAATAATAAGTGGTGCAAATATTTTAATTGATCCAGAGGCATGGATAAAAGAAAATAATATTTATAAAATTGATTTATCTAATTCTGAAAATTTTGTTGGTATAGGTCAATTAAATTGGGAGCCATATAACATAGCATTTATTGAGGATGAGAATGGTAATATTTATGGAGATAGAAAAAGATATCTCAATGATTTAACAGAAAATTTTGATTTTTATTGTGAAAACCAATTTTTATATATGAAGCTTGATGAAAATCCTAGTGAATTATTAGGAAGATTAAAGTTTGTACAAAGATGTGATTTAGTTAAAATTAGCTCTAATATGATTATTGAAGATCTTAATATACAGAATTGTGGAGCACATGCTATTTCAAAGAAAAATGAAACAATAGAGAATGTATATATTAAAAATTGTATAATCCAAAACATAGGAGGAAGTTTACAAGTACCAGAATCCTTTACTAGATATGGAAATGGAATAGAATTTTGGAATCAAGCCAAAAACACTTTAGTTGAGAATTGTATTTTAAGGAATATTTTTGATACAGGATATACATTGCAAGGTGACAGTAATTTAGATGGATTTGAAAATAATATATTTAGAAATAATATACTTATAAATTGTAGTTATGATACCGAAATTTTTTCATATGATAAAAATAATCCTGGAAAACAATCAAAAATTGAAAGGTATATTTACGAAAATAATATTTCAATAAATCAAGGTAGAGGATGGGGATATGAACATAGAAATGATACGCGAGTAGCATCTGTATTAGTTTTTTGGGCTAATGATACTTTACCTGACAAAGCAGATATAACCATGAGAGATAATATTTATTTTAACTTTAGAAATTTATATTATACATATAATGTTTATAACAATCCAGTTTCTAACGAAAAATATAAAAGCGTATTGAAATCAGAAAATAACAAATTGTATATGGCAGAAGATTCTACAATATTATGTGGAGAAGGCAACTATGCCAATACAGCAGTACTTGAAAAAATACGGTCAAGAGAAGAATTCTGAAATAAATTCATTAAGTAATAGTGAGATAAAAGAAATATATAAAGAAGATATAATAAATTCAAATAATTATGATGAAATAAAAAAATATTATATAAATTTAGATAAACAATTTTTATATAACGATGAAATCAACTTAATTGTAAATAAATATGATGAAATTAATAACAAATTAAGTTTAACTGATTCTGTGATACAAGATAATATTACAGAGCTTTCTAATAATCTAAAAAATCCTTCAACAGATAAAACAACTAAATATGTGTTAAATAATTTAGACAGTACTTTAGAATTGTGTGATTTTATTATTGAAAATGATGAGAATTCAATTAATGAGAAAGAAGAAATTATAAATGATTTTATAGAATTAGGTAAACTTTATGAAAACTTAATAGAATTGATGAGTAAGTATGAAGAAGAATATGATGTAGAATATGAAAATATAGAAAATAGTATAATAGAAACAAAAGATTATATTAACAATAATAGTGATTTGAAAGATGATTTTGTTGATAAATTAATGTTATTATCAGAAGAATACAATAAAAAATATACAGAGTCTGAAAATCCTTCAAAATGCTTTAATTATATTATGGCTAAATATAGTTGTATGTATACTAAAAAAATAATGAAGTATATTGTTGATGAATATATAGAAGCAAATCCTGTAACAATTAGCTATTCAAATACATCTGAATGGACAAATGAAGATGTAGTGGCAACACTAAATATAGGAAAAGATTCAAAAGTAACAAATAATAATGGAAATAATACATATACATTTAATAAAAATGGAACATTTACTTTTGAATATGAAAGAAGAGGACAAGCATATAAACTAGAAGCTAAAGCAACTAATATAGATAAAGAAGCTCCAACTATAAAAGGTGTTGAAGATGGAAAAATTTATATAAATTCTGCTAAACCAATAATAGAAGATGAAAATATTTCTAGCATTTTTATAAGATTTAATGATACAACGATTGCATATTATGAAGGAATTATATTACAAGATGAAGGTACATATAATATAACTGCTATGGATAAAGCTGGAAATACAAGTGTTATGGAATTTTATGTTGTTGATGAAAATCCAGATGGTTATATTATAAATAATAATTACATTCAAAATGTATGGCAAAAAACGACAGTGAAAGAATTTAAAGAAGAATTTAGGTTAAATGCTAATTATACTATAAAAAGAAGCGGATCTGAGCTTCATGAAAATGATTATGTTGCAACAGGAGATACAATTGAGCTATCCGCTGGAATAAGTTATACAATAGTTGTTGCAGGAGATATTAATAATGATGGAAAAGTAACTGTATATGACTTAAGTAAACTTAGAAGATATATATTAAAACAAGAAGAATTTAATGAAATTCAATTACTAGCAGCAGATATAAATGTAGATAATCAAGATATTGGAGTAAAAGATTATAGTAGAATGAGAATTGAAATATTAGGAAGATATTAAACTAAAAAAATAGTAAAATATACAAAATCATATAAAAAACATAAAAAAAATTAAAAAAATTTATTCTTTCGACAGGTTTCTACAAATTTCGCATTGCAATTATGCTATAATGCAATTGAGGTGGTAGAAATGCTTGATACATTAGTGAACTATCACAAAAGAAAATTAGAAATATTGATAAATAGTGGCGAAACTTACGATAAGATTCTTAAACAGAGTCAAATATTGGACAAATACATAAATAAAGCCATGAAAAAAATCAATAAGATTTAACTTAAATCAATTAAATTAATTTATTATAAAAAATGCTGAATGAAAGGCAAGAGTATGGTATAATTTTGTACTATGCTCTTGCCTTTTTTTAAATATATGATAAAATCTTATTAGTTTTTTTTAATTATTTTGTAATATAAGTAAAATATTACAAAATAGTAACATTCATGTAATAAAAATGTAATATATATTTTTATTGTTATATAACATCATTTATGTTAAAATATCATGAGATGAATATGTAATTAAATTAAAAATAGGAGGAGTAAATAATGAAAAAAATATTAACAATTTTAACAGTTATAGTTTTAATAGCATTAGTTTTTAATTTTAATATAGTTGGTGCAACAGATCAAACACCAGAAGCAACAGTAAATTTAACAGCTACTGCAGCACAATCTGAAAATCAAGTTATATTTACAATTAATTTAGGTGATTTTGTAAATGTAGAAGAAGATTCAGTTATGAGCGCAGTTGTTACTCTAGACTTTGACCAAAATCAAATAGAATCAATTAAAGGTACAGCATATGAAGGATGGAATGTAACAGTATCTGCAGAAACAAAAACAGTTTTATTTGAAACTGATACAGCAACACCTAATGTAAAAATGGGAGAAATTATATTTAATTTAGATCCATCTAGTGTGACAGAGGAAACAACAGGAACAGTAGCATTATCAGAAATAAATATATCAGATGGTATTAATTTAGATGAAACATATGAAAGAACAGAATTTACATATACATTAGAACCAGGAGCACAAGAAAATCCAGATGATAATTCAAATACTATAATAGATGGAAACATTATAATAGATACAGATCCTGATGGTAGTGGAACAGTAGCTAATGAAATAACACCAGATGGAACAAACAATGTTAAAGATAATACAATAATTACAGATAATAAATTACCACAAACAGGAATAAGTATAGCTATAACTTTAGGTATAGTTGCCATAGTAATACTTGCAATTATAGGAATAGTAAGATATAAATCTATAAAGATCAAATAAATTTTAAATTTAGGTACTAAATAATAACTACAGCTAATCAACTTTTTATTTGACTAGCTGTAGTGTATTATATTTTTGCATAGAAGGGAAATAAATATGGAAGAATTAGATTTAAAAGAACTGCTTGGAATTTTCTGGGCAAAAAGAGCTCAAATAATTTTATTAATTGCAATATTTTTAGTTATAGGGTTCATTTATTCATATGTATTTTTGACACCAGAATATCAATCAGTTACATCAATATTACTTGCAAAATCAAATACAACTACAAGTGATGGAACTACACCTGCAATGACTACTAGTGAAATTACAATGAACCAACAATTGGTTTCAACATATAGTGCATTAGTTACAAGTGAGTCTGTTATAAATCAAGTAATCAGTAATTTAAAGATAGACAAAACTGTGGCAGATCTTGAAAATAATATTAAAGTTACAGCTCAAGATGATACTGAAATAATTCAAATTGCAGTTGTAGATGAAGATCCAGAAATGGCAAGAAAGATAGCAAGTGAAGTTGCAAATGTATTTATAAATAAAATAGCAAAAGAATATTATAGTATGGATAATGTATATGTAGTAGATGAAGCAAAAGCATCAGAAGAACCATATAATATTAATCATATAAAGGATTTAATAATATTTGCTGGCATAGGATTTGTGATTTCATGTGTATATGTATTAATTGCAAATATGTTAGATACAACAGTTAAGAGTAAAGAAGATATAGAAAAGAAATTAGGACTTACAGTTTTAACAGAAATGCCAATATATGAAAGTTCAGTAAAAAAAGCAAAAGGAGGTAGAAGATAATGAAAAAAGAATTAATAACAGCTAAAGAACCAAAATCTCCAATTTCAGAGCTTTTTAGAACATTAAGAACAAATATACAATTTATGAACTCTAAAAATAGATTAAAATCACTTCTTGTTACATCTGCATCTCCAGCAGAAGGAAAAAGTTGGGTATCATCAAACCTAGCTACAACTTTTGCTCAAGCTGGTAAAAAAGTAATATTAGTAGATAGTGATATGAGGAAAGGTAGACTTTTCACAATATTTGGAGTAACTCCAACACCAGGACTTTCAAACTATTTATCAGGTGTTAATTCAAATGGTGAGTATAATGATGATGATATAGTAAAATATATTAGACAAACAGAAGTGGATAACCTATATTTAATTCCTGCTGGAAGTGTACCACCAAACCCATCAGAGCTACTTGTGTCAGAAAAAATGGCAAATTTAATGGAAAAACTTGAAAGTATTTGTGATGTAGTAATATATGATGGAACACCTACAACACTTGTTACAGATGCTCTTATACTTTCAAGAAATGTTGATACAACAATAATTGTATGTGCACATAATCAAACGAAAATAGAAGATTTAGAGAAAATTAAAAGAGATATTCTAAATGTAGGCGGAAAAATAGCAGGCGTAGTTATAAATAAAATGCCAATATCACAAAAAGAATATTACTCATCATATTATTATGGTCAAACTAATACAGTAACAAGAAGATCTTCTAGAACAAATCGTAATAGTAATAATAATATGAATTTTGAACAGAGAATAAGACCAAATGGACAATCAAATAGAATTTTTGATGTAGAAAAAGATAGAACGGTAGGAGCAGATGCTGATATAGATATAAAAGAAACAACAAAATCTTCTTTAGATGTTTTAAATGAAATGAACTCATATTTAGAAGAACAAAAAAGAAGTTTGAATGGAGATAATAAGTAATGATAGATATACATTGTCACTTAGTGCATGGAGTAGATGATGGATCTAGAACTTTAGAAGAAACTTTACTAATGCTAGAGGAAGCAAAAAAAGCTGGATTTACAGATATAATTCTTACTCCACACTATAGCAATTATTTTCATATTCCTGCAAATGAAATACAGGAAAAAATAGAAGAAATTAATACTTCTCAAAATACAGGTATAAATTTATATCATGGAAATGAAATATATATATCAACAACATTGATGGAGGATTTAAAAACAAGTAAAACAGTATCTTTAAATAATGGAAAATATGTACTTTTTGAGTTACCAATGAATAATAATCCAATATATATTGATGAAGTCATATATTCAATTCTAGATGAAAAGAAAATACCAATTATTGCGCATCCTGAAAGATATAGTTTTGTTCAAGAAGACCCTAACATGTTAATAGACTATATAGAAAGAGGAGTTTTGTTTCAAGCAAATTATGGAAGTATTTTAGGCAGGTATGGAAAAAAAGCACAAGAAACTGTAAAAAAATTATTAACTCATAATATGATACATTTTTTAGGCTCTGATAATCATAGAACAAATACTGTTTATGCAGAAATGAAAGATAGTATTAATGAACTTGAAAAACTCTTAGGAAAAGAATACTTAAAAATGCTTTCAACATATAATCCTGAAAAAATATTAAAAAATGAAAAATTTGAAATAGAAGATCCAGAAGAAATAAAGAAAAAAACGTGGAAATTCTGGAAATAAATTAAAAATAATATAATTTGAAAAATATAAAAGTATAAAAAAATCTTTTTTTCTAAAAATAATATTAGATTAGTTTAGAAAGGAAGATTTTTTTATGTATAATTTTAGAACAGATTTAGCTTTAGAAAGAAGAGATTTATATAAAAAAGCACACAACATAGAACATGAAATAGATGGAATAGAGACAGAAGAAGAAAAAGTAAATTTAAAAGAAAATACAAAAGAAAATGTAATTATATCTAGAGTCAGAATAACTAATGAAAATGGAGAAAAAGCAATAAATAAACCTATAGGTAATTACATTACTATTGACATTAAAAACTTTAAAGGTATAATACAAGAAGAGATCCAAAAAGTATCAGAAATTGTTACCAAGGAATTAAAGACTTTAATACAAAATCAAATAAATAGTACAGATTCTATCTTAGTAGTAGGACTTGGAAATGTATATGTAACACCTGATGCATTAGGACCAAAAGTAATAAATGAAATAGATATAACAAGGCATTTACTAGAATATATGCCAGAGGTACTAGAAAAAGGAACAAGAGAAGTAAGTGCGATTTCACCTGGAGTACTTGGAACAACAGGAATAGAAACATTAGAGATACTAAAGGGAATAGTAGACAATATAAAACCAAAACTTTTAATTGTAATAGATGCTTTAGCATCAAGAAGTATAGAAAGAATAAGTAGCTCTATACAAATTGCAGATACAGGTATAGTACCAGGGGCAGGGGTTGATAATACAAGAAAAGAAATAAGTAAAAACACTCTTGGAATACCAGTCATAGCAATCGGAATACCAACAGTTGTAGATGCAGCAACGATAGCAGCAGATAGTCTTACACTTTTAATTAATGAAGTACAAAACAATGGAGAATCAAATGAATTCTTAAATAAATTGCAAGAAGAAGATAAATATAACATAATAAAAGAAGTATTATCACCTGAAGAATTTAATTTTATAGTAACTCCAAAAGAAATAGATGGATTAATAGAAAAAATGAAAGATGTAATTGCAAGAGGAATAAATTATGCTATAAATTAAAAAAGACATGCTTATTCTATATTAGGTAAACATAAAACTTGAAAAGACTCCTAATTTGCAGTAAAATTAATATAGGATACTTTCTTATTAGCACATCTAATTATAGTGCTATATAAATATCCTAGTAGATGCCAAATGAGAGTAAGGAGGATTTATGAAATTAAAAGAATTTAACTACGCGTCTGCTGACACAAAAACGACAATCCATGCATGTATGTGGATGCCAAATTGTGAGCCAAAAGGAGTTATTCAGATTGCTCATGGAGTAACTGAATACATAAAAAGATATGAACCTTTTGCAGAATATTTTACCGAAAAAGGCTATGTAGTGGTTGGAAACGATCATATTGGACATGGCAAATCAATTGCAAAAAGTTCAGAACCCATGTATTTTGGCCCAGAAGGCAGTTGGAGCTATGTAGTAAAAGACTTTAAAACATGTATGGATGTGACAAAAGAAGTATTCCCAAGTATTCCATACTACGTCATAGGGTTTTCTCTTGGATCATTTGTCGTAAGAACATTTCTTATCGACTATCCGGAGGAAAAACTTGATAAGGTAATCCTTATTGGAACAGGACAGATGTCATCCCTTCCAATTAAGATTGCTAAAATGATGGCAAATAAAGAGGCAAAGAAAGCAGGCGAAGAATACTCAACACCCGGTATTCATAGCCTTACATTTGGAACATACAACAAAGTGTTCAAGCCAAATCGTACCGAATACGACTGGCTTTGTGCCAACAATGATGCACTTGATGAGTACATCAAAGATACGGATAGAGGAGGAGACTTCTCAGCTGGTCTTTTCAGAGAGTTATTAAATGGTATGCTTTATACAGCAAAAGTTAAAAAAATAAAGATGATGAATAAAGATATACCAGTATTGTTACTATCAGGCGCAATGGACCCTGTTGGAGACTGCGGAAAAGGTGTTAGAAAGGCATTCGAAACGCTTAAAAAAGCAGGTGTTAAAACTGTATCCATGAAACTATATCCTGGAGACAGACATGATATTCTTCATGAGAAGGATAGGATAGATGTGTACAGAGATATTGAAGATTGGATAAAATAGTTTTAATTGTAACTAGTAAACATTAGCAACCATTTGGCATATTACGAAGAGAGGAGGCTTTGCCTTCTCTTTTCAATGGTTATATAGTGTAATTGACATAAAACATAAAATATTATAAAATAAAAATATATGAATACACATTTGCATAAGAATGCATTTTCTCATTTTAGGAGGAGCAATATGAAGGATTGGATATGCAATCTAGAAAAATGTTTAGATGAAATGAGAAAAGAAGGTGTAAGAGACCAAGAAGATTTGCTTGAAAGATTAAAAGTAATCCCTAGTGGATATGCAAAAATCTTCAAGGCAAAATGGGGGCTAGATGAAAGTCAAGAACCTTGTGAATCTTTTAAGGACCTCGCCAAAAAGTTAAACCTTGATTTAAAAAGGGTTGAAGAAAGCTATTGGCATAGTATAGAGCTTATTAAATTAGCTCCGAAAGCCATGCAGATAACTGGAAGCAAAGAACTTTCATTTCGAGGTGCTGTAAGCTTGGGAATCATCGCAGAAAAGATAAAAGATGGTAAAACAAAAGCGATATCCGGAAAGAAGCTCATGAAGGCTATTCGAAACACAGCGATTCTTGATGAATATGAGAGGACTGTGATGACTAGAAGAACAAGGGCGCATCCGGTATCATATGAGGGCATAGCGGAAGAGTTAGGAATCTCAGAAAGAGCTGTTATGGTAATAGAAGAAAATGCTATAAACAGTTTAAGAGTTGAGTATTTCAAAGGTAACTTGTAAACAGACGGTTTTTTTGAGAAAATGCATTCAGAAATTATGAGCAGGCGGTTAATTGCTTGCTCTATTTATTATGCATATAAACAAACTATAAAAAGAAATGTAATAACTTTGTTTGATTAATTATGTAAATTATGCTAAAATTATATAGTAAACACAAATCATATAAAACTAAAGACATTCTTGCTCTAATGTAACAATATAAATTAGATTCAATTAAGAGGAGAAAGAAATGCAAAGAGAAAAGCATGAAAAAAATCTAAAACGGTGTCTCGATGCTATGAAGAAATATGGCATAGAGAATGAGAGTGATTTAGAATGGAGGTTGGCTATGGTTGGTGTTGACCTAAGAGTTCTCTTTAGGACAAAATGGGGAATCAATGGTCAGCCATATTGCCCGACTTTTAGGCATCTTGCAGAAAGAATGATTGAACCAATCCCAACTGTAAGAATGAAATATTATATTGCTGAAGCGAAAATCGCAGAAATGCAGTATTATGACAAGTATCTTACAGATTACGTTGGAATCAATCATGAAGATGCAATGATCATCGGAAATATCCTTGCAAAAGTTGGGATAAAAACGAAAATCAGCGGCAAAAAATTGCAGCTCTTCATGAGAAGAAATCTTAAGAGCAAAGAAGTAACTCTCCTAGAAGACTGTGTAGGTAAGGACCTTAGACTGCACAGATACTATGCAGAAAGGTGGAACAAAAGCGTAACAACAGTTAAAGAGATGGAAGAGGCGGCATTAAAAGAAATTAAAGCTGCCTACGAAAGAGGAGAGTTTGATTAAGAGCTGAAAAAAATAAGAATGTCTTGAGGCTTTAAAGAATGACTTTATGATGTGTTTTATGGGTGAGCGGTAATTAATGCTCACCTTTTTTATATGAAAATTAAAAAAAGAAACATAATTCCCATTTCTCATAAATTATAAAAATAATGTTTACTATGCTAAAATATAATGATATAATGCTAAAAGTAAAATAATATATAAGTTTAAGGAGTTTATTATGAATTGGGATAAAAGTATATTAAATAAAATTGAATTTGATAATATTTCAAATATAGAAGAAAAGAAAAAATTAGGAGAAATAATTGCAAATAAGGTGGAAGATGGACAAGTGATAGGATTTGGATCTGGTTCTACATCATATATTGCAACTACTATGATAGCAGAAAGAGTAAAACAAGAAAAATTAAATATAGTTGCTATTCCAACTTCATACGAGATAAAAATGTTATGTACATATTTAGGAATAAAAACAGCAAATTTAACAGAATATAAACCAGATTGGAGCTTTGATGGAGCTGATGAAGTGGATAATAATTCATGGCTTATAAAAGGAAGAGGTGGAGCTAGCTTTAAAGAAAAATTAAATATGGTTAATTCACCTATAACATATATATTAGTTGATAAAACAAAAAAGGTAACAAAACTTGGCGAAAGATTTAAGATACCTGTTGAATGTGTTTTTGAAAGTATTAATTTTGTTAAAGAAGAATTAATAAAATTAGGAGGAACAAATATAAAACTAAGAAAAGCTGGAGGAAAAGATGGACCAGTTATTACAGAAAATTCAAACGTAATATTAGATGTTAAATTTGAAAATATAGATAAAGATTTAGAGAAAAAAATTAAATGTATTCCAGGAGTAATAGAAAGTGGATTATTTATTGGATATAATGTAAAGATTTTAGAATTTTAATAATATGAGGATTATTTTAATTAGTAGAATAACTGGAAAAATTTTAGAGAAACTATTATAAAATGCAAAAAAGAAAGGAATAAAGATATGTGGGGAGATATAGCAATAGCATTTTTACTAGCATTTATAACAGCCTTTGTAATAACACCACACACAATGAGGCTTGCAAAAAAAGTAGGAGCAATAGATATACCAAATGATAGAAGAGTAAATAAAAAACCAATGCCAAGACTTCGGAGGATTAGCTGTAATTGCAGGATTTTTCGTATCAATTATTTATTTATTAATATCTGCACAAATAGAAGGAAAAATAGATTTATTTGGTGCTGAAAATTATTATATAAAATTAATAGGATTTTTTACAGGAATAGTAATACTTGGAATAGTATGCTATATAGATGACGTTAAAGGAATACCTAGTTTTGTAAAATTAATATTCCAAATACTTGCTGCTGTAATTGTAGTTTTATGTGGAATAAAGATTGATAATATTTCAATACCTTTTACAGAAGGAAAAATTGTTATTAGTGGAGTTTTTTCATATATAATTACAGTATGTTGGATTGTAGGTATTACAAATGCTATAAACTTAATAGATGGTTTAGATGGTTTATCATCAGGGGTAACATTAATTTCTTGTTTATCATTATTAATGGTATTTGCATTAAATGGATCACCATTAATTGCTATTATATTAATAACAGCATTAGCTGGAGGAATTGTTGGTTTTTTACCATATAATTTCAATCCTGCAAAGACTTTTATTGGTGATACAGGATCTAATTTTATGGGATTTTCTTTAGCGATTATATCTATTTTAGGTGTTGCCAAAACATATACTGCTTTAGTATTAATAGCACCAATAATTATACTTGGAATGCCTATTTTTGATACTTTATTTACTATTTTTAGAAGACTAATTAAAGGTAAATCACTAAAAGCAGTATTTAAACCAGATAAAGGACATTTACATCATAAATTAGTTGCAAAAGGATATACACAAAAACAAGCCGTATTAATAATGTATGGAATTACAGCAACTCTTGGAATGTTTGCAGTTATTTTATTAGAAAGTGGTATTTGGAAAGCAATATCATTTGCACTTTTAATAATTGCAATAGCAGCAATAGGATACAAAGATATGTCAAGACTACTAAGTGACGGAGAGGAAAACAAAAATAAAAATCTTAAAGAAGATAAAAAGCAGCAAGAAAATATAGAAGATAGAATAGATAAAAAACATTTAAGAAAACAAGAATAATTGGAGGTAATAAGCTTGGAAGAAGAACGTCTAATTAGTCCAGAACTTACTGACGCAAATGAAGAAAGACTTGAAAACTCATTAAGACCTAAAACTTTAAATGAATATATAGGACAGGATAAAGTAAAAGAAAATATGAAAGTATATATAGAGGCTGCTAAAAAAAGAGGTGAAGCTTTAGATCATGTACTTTTATATGGACCTCCTGGACTTGGTAAAACTACACTTGCAAATATCATATCTAATGAAATGAATTCGAATATAAAAATAACATCTGGTCCAGCTATTAGTAAACCAGGAGATTTAGCAGCACTTCTTACAAATTTATCAGAGTTTGATATATTATTCATTGATGAAATTCATAGATTAAATAAAAGTGTTGAAGAAATATTATATCCAGCACTAGAAGACTATACTTTAGATATAATAATTGGAAAAGGACCAAGTGCAAGATCAATAAGACTTGACTTACCAAAATTTACTTTAATAGGAGCAACAACAAAAGCAGGATCACTTGCAACACCACTTCGTGATAGATTTGGTATTATACATAGATTAGAATTATACAATGAAGAAGACTTGACAACTATAGTAAAAAGATCAGCAAATATTTTAGAAATAAATATCGATAATGAATCTGCAATGGAAATTGCACGTAGATCAAGAGGAACACCAAGAGTTGCAAATAGACTTTTGAAAAGAGTAAGAGACTATGCTGCAGTACTTGGAGATGGAAATATAACATTAAAGATAACAAAGATAGCATTAAATAAGTTAGAAATAGATGATTTAGGTTTGGATGAAATAGATAGAAAAATATTAGAGACACTGATAGTAAAATATAGAGGAAGACCGGTTGGAATTGAAACAATAGCAACAACACTTGGAGAAGAAGTAGATACTATAGAAGATGTATATGAACCATATCTAATACAAATAGGATTTATATCAAGAACAGTAAGAGGAAGAGTTGCGCTTCCAGCAGCATATGAACATATTGGAGTGGAATATACCGGAGAATAATTAATAAAGGACTTTTTATGGAAAAGATTATTAATAAAAATAAAGAGAGTAAAATTAATAAAACAAAAATACCTGTAGCTATAATTATATTTTTTATAGCTTCAGTTATTTTTGCAATTCCATCAATAATATATTTAGTAAAAAACAAAACGATTTATGGATTTTATTATGTATGGACATACTTTTTTAAATTTCCAGAAAATCAAACTGAAATGCTTAATAATGCATTAATTTTCTTTTTAATCATGACCATATTATTTTTAGCATATATAATGATTGCAAAAAAACACAAGAAAATAAATGCAAAAAAAATATTTATAATGGTAATATTAGCTTCTGTTATATTTGGGGTAATTATTCCATATACAAGTACTGATGTATATTCATATATTGCAAATGGATGGTCTAGTGCACATTACAGAGAAAATCCATATTATACTTCAACCGGAGAAATAAGAGATATAACAGGACAAAATGATCCAATGTTTAATAAAGTAGCTAATTGTTGGAAATATGAAACAGTAGTATATGGACCGCTTTGGACATTGATTTGTACTGGACTTTCTTTTATGTCTTTTGGAAATATAGATATTGCATTATTATTGTTTAAAGTATTAAATATATTAGTACATGTTTTAAACACATTTCTTGTATTTAAAATTACAAGAAAAAAATTATTTATGATTATATATGGATTAAATCCTTTTATTTTATTTGAAGCTATTTCAAATGTTCATAATGATATATTTATAATATTATTTATACTTTTAGCTATATATTTTACAATAAGAAAGAAAAACTTATTTTTAGCAGTAGCTTTTGTAGCAATGGCAACAGCTATTAAATATTTAGCAATTTTAATTTTACCATTTATAGTTATATATTATGTAAGGAATAAAGATATAAAGAAAAGAATAATTTATTGTTTATTATCAGGAATTGAATATATTATTATAATAGCATTATTTTATTTGATATATATGAGAGATCTAAATGTTTTGGCTGGATTATTTATACAACAATCTAAATATAATAGATCAATAATGTATGTAATATTCGAATATTTTGGACAAGGAAAAGTAGAGCTTATTCAAAATATAGCACTTATCATATTTGCTATAAGTTATATAATAATATGTATAAGATTACTAATACAAAAAGAGATAAAGTTTAATAATATAATGAAAAAATATAATATTTTCTTATTTATTTTTACTTTTATATTAATTACGAATTTTAATGCATGGTATATTATGTGGTTAATACCAACAATGTTCTTTTTAAATAGCAAAACACAAGAAACAGTTTTAGCATTATGTTATTCTAGTCAAATTGCAAACTTTGCTTCATTTGCACTTCATAGTGAAGAACAAATTTTAGGAATACCATTTTTAATAATAATGTTTGCTGGTATGTTAGTGATAAAAGCAATGAATATGAAACATATAAGAATAGAAGAAAATGTAAAATAGTTCACTATATAATTTTTTACAAATGAACTTAATATTTATATACAAAAGAAGAGGTGAAAAAATGAAATTAAGTGAATATAAAAAAGGAGAAGCCTTTAGAGGAAAAGTACCAAAAGATCAAGCCCATAAAATGGCATTATTATGGGGAGAAGGATCGCCAGAACTTACTGAATTGATTGAATATTGTATTAATAATAATATAGTAACTTCAGCATCATGTAGAGGTCATATAGATGAAAATGGTGCTGATGCATATATTATGTTTGGTAGTATGCCAAAAGAATTTGTAGAGCATATGGTTTCAGTCATAGAAGAAAATAAGGAGCTAAATGCAAAAATGGATGTGTCAAGATTTGGAGATCACAAACCAGAATTTGGTATACATGCTAATAGTGTGCAGAAAAGAATAGACGAGGATTCATCACATTTATTTAAAACAATATTAGAAGGTGTACAAGCATATAAAATGAAAGAGGATAGACGGAAAACCATCAGATAAAAAGCAAGATATAATTGATCAAATATATTCAAAAGACGGATTTGGAAAGTTAATAACTTTTTATGCACATAGCGATTTTTCCAGTATTGCAAAAATGCCAGATAGCGTAGCACATAAAGATAAAAATGGAAATTTAAAAATAGATTATGGGTATTCTCCATTAAGAAGATTTTGTATGTCTAGTAAAAAATCTCTATCACAGATAATGGAAAAAGGAAAAAGGTTCATGTCCAAAGTAATGCAAAGAGAAGATATGTCAAAAGATAAAATTGAAAAAGGAGATGAAATAGAGCATGGAGAATAGAGAAATGATAGCTAATACAGAAATTCTTAATATTTTGAAAAACATTGAACCAGAATATGTATATGTTCTTCCAATAGAGTTAATAGAATATTTAAATAATAATTCATTAAAAGATGAAAGTGAAAAATATTCAGGTTTTAATGAAAATGGAGATATAGAAGTATCAGATGAAGCAGAAGAAATACTAACTTTTATGTATTTAAATTATTGGGCAGAAGAAAATGAAAAAAAAGAATTATTGGAGAAATTAACTAATAACGAAAAAGAATTAGAAGAAAAATATGACATACAAAAAGTATTTAATAAGCGTAATAAAACAAAAACATATAAAGAAGAACTTCAATTGGTACAAGTTAAAGATAATTTATTTACTAGAATATTAAATAAATTAAAAAAATTATTAAGAAAATAAAGAAATAAGAAAAGAGGAATAAGATGAAATTATTAATGCATACATGCTGCGCTCCTTGTAGTGTATATTGTATAGATACATTAAGAAAAGAAGGAATTGAACCAACTTTATATTGGTATAACCCTAATATACACCCATATATGGAATATAAGGCAAGAAGAGATTGTTTAAAAGAATATAGCAAACTTATTAATATAAATACTATATTTGAAGAAGAATATGGATTAGATAATTTTTGTAAAGAAGCGGTTAAAGACTTAAAAAATAGATGTACTAATTATTGTTATCCAGTAAGATTAAAAAAGACTTTTGAATATGCAAAAGAAAATGGATATGATACAGTAACTACTACTCTTTTGTATAGCATTTATCAAAAACATGATTTTATAAAAGAATTAATGGAAAAGTATAGTAAAGAATATGGAATAGACTTTTTATATAGAGATTTTAGAATTGGATTTAAAAAAGGACAGGCGAAAGCAAGAGAACTAGGATTGTATATGCAAAAATATTGTGGATGTGTATTCTCTGAGGAAGATAGGTATTTAAGCAATAATCAAGAAAATCTTCAGCTACCAGAAAATTTTGAGTTCTTACCAGTACAACGTTTAATTAATATAAAAAAAGAAAAAGATAATAAAGAACAATATTTAAATTTATTACTTGAAGCAGATCCAAGTAAAGAGATGATTAGCAAATATTTATTTGATGGAGAATTATTTGTATTAACATATAATAATGAACCAGTTTGTATTTCTGTAGTAACAAATATAGACAATAATATTGTAGAATTAAAAAATATAGTAACAAAAGAAAAGTTCAGAGGAAAAGGTTATGCTAAAAGAATGATTAAATATTTAGTGGATAATTATAAAACAAGATATAAAAAAATGATTGTTGGAACTACAGAAAATAATATACCATTCTATGTAAAACAAGGATTTGATAAGTACGAAAAAACAATAAAGAATTTCTTTATAGATAATTATAATGAAGAAATATGGGATGAAAATATGCAATGTGTTGATATGTACTACTATTCAAAAGATTTAAATAAAATTTAGAAAGGAAAAATTACATGGAAATCTTAATAACAAGACATGGACAAACTGATTGGAATACTTTAGGAAAACTTCAAGGGCAAACTGATATTGAATTAAATGAAGTAGGAATAAATCAAGCAAAAGAGACAGCAAAGTTAATTGAAAACGAACAAATTGATTTAATAATTACTTCACCACTAAACAGAGCAAGAAAAACAGCTGAGTTAATTAATAAAAATATAAATGCTCCAATAATAGAAGATGCTAGATTAATGGAAAGACGATATGGAAAACTCGAAGGTTTTACTAAAGAGAGAAGAGAAAAATTAAAAGAAGAAAATCCTGAAATAGATTTTTTATGGAACTATAATAAAAATGTAGATTTCAAAAATGTGGAAACAATGCATGATTTTTGTAAAAGAATATATGAATTTCTTAATGAAACAGTTAAAAAATATGAGGATAAAAAGGTTCTTTTAGTTACTCATGGAGGAGTATCAGTACCTATTCAGTATTATTTTATGAAAATCCCATTAGAAAAACTTGTGGATAGACAAAACATAAAAGGATTAGGAAATTGTGAAGTTATAAAATTTAATATTTAAATTAAAATAATATACAAAATAAACTAAAATAAAAAGGAGAAAGTTATGGGAGTACATTCAATAATATCAATAAAAAATCAAGAAAATAAATATTTACAAAATTATGATGAAAGATGGAAAAGCTATTTATTCTTAAATTGCAAAATGCCAAATGGAAAAGATAGTAATTTAGTAAAAGAAAAAGTATCAGAAGCTTTGAAAATAGATAAAGAAAATATTGAAGTTATATATGTTGGAGAAAAAACACATACAAAATTTTCTCAAAGTGATAAAATAGAAAAACAATATACTCATTATTTTTATAATGTTTATTTGAAAATTAAATTACCTGATAATGAATTTGAAGTAAACAATATTAAATATAAATGGTTTTCATATGAAGACTTAGTAAATGATAAACGTATTATGGAAGTAAATAGTGATATTGTACAATTTATAAAAGAATTTGGAATGTAGAAAATATATAAAGAAATAAAACAAAAACATAAATATTTATATATTAACTTGTATTAATACATAAAAAAGTATATAATTACTTTAGCAATATTTAAGTATTGGAACGTAATCCACGAATACAATTGTAGAACTAGTACGTAGGTTACTAGTATATTGCAAGAGTAAGTAAGACTTGGTCTTGCTTACTCATTATTTTTTTATAGAGGTTTTTTATTATGGAAAAGAAAGATTTAGATAGAAAATGGTTTAATTATTTTAGCAATATGAGAAATAAATATAATATGCGAGCAAGTGGCAAAAAGCCAATTATTTTGTTTTTAGATGCAAAGGATTCATCAAAAAACAGAAGAGAATTATTAAAAGGAGAAGAAAATGGATTTTTTGATGCACTAGATAAAACAGCAAAATACTTTTCATCAAAATATAATTGTATAGCTATATGGGGAACTGATGAAATCAGTTTTATAATTGAAGATACATATAATTTTATAGAAACAATAAATAATGAAAATAATTTTAAGACACATGATATAGTATCAATATTTTCACAATACTTTTTTGAGTATTTTAATAATATATATTCAAAAGAAGTAGTTTATTGGCATTGTAAATGTTTTAATATAGCAAAAGAAAAAGTGGAATCATATCTTAGGTTTAAAAGCAAAGGTATCTTAAAAGGTGTTACAGCAGCATTTTTAAAGAAAAATGGTATAAAAAAAGCAAATGAAATAAAATTAGAAGAAAAACTAAAAATGTGTGAGAATTATGAAACATATTATTTAATAAAAGACTATCAAAAAGGAGTATTATATCTAAATGGAAATAAGATAGATATTGATGAATATTTAAATGGAAAAATTGTTGTTATTAAAGAAAATGATAATGAAAAAAATAATGAGTTTTTTAATTTAATGGATTTTGATAATTCTATATAGGATTGGAAGTAAATATGAGAGAAAAATGGAATAACTATTTTATAAATATACAAAATAAGTATAATATGAATATGAATGAAAATAAGCCAATTGTAATATTTATAGATGGTAAAGATATTACAAAAAGTTTAGATCATAATTTAATTCAAGAAAATAAAGGAAGCTTTAATGATATTTTTGAACAAACAATAAAATATTTTTCTAATAAGTTTAATTGTCTAGTAATATCTGGTGTTGATGAAGCTAGTTTTATAATTAAAGATACTAAAAAACTAAAGAAAATATTATCTACAAAAAAGTTTAAAGCTCAAGATATAGTGTCTGTATTTTCACAATTATTTTATAAATATTTTAATGATAGATATATAAATAGACCTATATATTGGCATTGTAAATGTTCAAATATACCTTATGGAAAGATTAATTCATATATTAAATATAGAAGTAAGACAATTCACGAACTTAATTTAACATATTTTTTAAAAAGAAGAAATGTACAAGATGCTGGTAAAATTAAACTAACCAAAAAAGAGGAAATTTGCAATAAAATTAACGAATACAACAAAATAAAAAGATTTGTAAAAGGAAGATTATATAAAAATGGTAAGATGATAGATATAGAATCATATTTAAACAATAAAATTGTAGAAATACCAGAGTATGAAAGAAAAGAAATAGAAGAATATATAGATATAAAAAAGTTATAAAAAAATATATAAAGTATTAAATTCCAAAAAAGATTAAAGTAAAAAGTAAAAGGAGCAATTATTAATATGTTAATTGACTTACATATACATACTAACATATCCGATGGAGAACTTTCTCCAAAGGAAATAATAGATGAAGCGGTAAATAATAAAGCAAGTATTATATCAATCACAGATCATGATACAATTGATGCATATACAGATGATTTAATTAAATATGCAAATAATAACAAAATAGATCTTATTCCAGGGGTTGAAATATCAACAAAATCTCATGGGGTTGGAATACATGTATTAGGATATAATATTGACATACATAGTAATATATTGAAAAAACAGTTAGAAGATTTACGAAATATAAGACATGAATATTTATATAATGTTGGAAAAAAATTAAAAGAATTGGGATATGAAATAGATATAGAAGAATTAGATAAAATTGATGCTGTAACAAAAGCTCATATTTCATTACAAATTATAAATAATTTAAATAATAAAGAAAAGCTATTAAAAGAGTTTGGACATATACCAAATAAAGGTGAATTTATAGAAAATATAATGAATGAAAATTGCCCAGCATATGTAAAGAAAAGATCGATTACTCCATTAGAGGCTGCAAATATAATAAGAAAAGCGGGAGGAAAAGTTGTATTAGCACATCCTGTTGCATATGAACACCAAGATAATTTAACTGATTTAGACATACAAGAAATTATAGAAGAAATTATACCTGATGGAATAGAGGCAAATTATATTTTTTATGATAGGGACGAAAATAGATACAATGAATCAGAAAAGTGGAAAAAGGTTGCTAAAAAGAACAATTTATTTACAACGATTGGTTCAGATTTTCATACAAAATCTAGTAAACATGCACTAATAGGATTAATAAATGAGAATATACATATATCAGATGAAGAAATAAATGATATAATAAATCTTTTAAAATGAAATAAAAGAAAAGTAAATTATAAAATAAAAAAGATAGTGAAAATTTTTTCATTGTCTTTTTTTATTAATATAGCTTTATAAAAACATATAGTTATCTTACAAAAATGTAATATTAAGTATTATTAATTTATGATATAATCTATAAAAATATTTAGGAGAATAATTATGTATAAAATATTAATAGTAGAAGATGACGAAAAACTTAGAAATGAATTGAAAATTTTTTTAGAAAGAAATGGATATGAAGTAGACTTAATAACTAAATTTAATAATGTAGTTAATGATATCTTAAATATAAAAAGTGACATTATATTATTAGATATAAACTTACCTTTTACTGATGGTGAATTTGTTTGTAAGGAAATAAGAAAAGTATCAAATATCCCAATTATAATAGTCACAAGTAGAGATAATGAATTAGACGAACTAATAAGTTTGAATTATGGTGCAGATCAATACGTAACAAAACCATATAATATTCAAATATTACTTGCTAAAATTAATGCATTATTAAGAAGAAGTAAAGAAACTGATACAAATCAAAATAGGATTGATTGTAATGAATTTATTTTAGATATTTCTAAAAGTTTAATACAGAGAAATGAAGAAAAAATAGAACTAACAAAAAATGAAATAAAAATATTACATTATCTAATAATGAAAAGAGGATCTATTGTGTCAAGAGAAGAAATAATGAATTATTTATGGGATAGTCAAAGCTTTATAGATGATAATACATTAACTGTTAATATAAAAAGGTTAAGAAATAAATTAGAAGAATTAAATTTAAAAGATATGATAGAGACTAAGAGAGGACAGGGATATATATTAAAATGAAATTTAGAAGTTTTTTAAAAGAAAAAGTATGGTATATTATAATAACTATATCAATATTAATATCAATAGAAATATTTTTATCAATGTACGATATAGATTTATGGGTAAGAATATATTGTTTTTTATCAGTTCTTTTATCTATTATTTTGTGCATAATAACTGAATATTATATAAAAAATAATTTTTATAAAAATTTAGTAAACAGATTAAATGATTTACAGGAAAAATATTTAATAAATGAATTAATTGATGATACGAATTTTATAGAAGGACAAATACTAAAAAATATTTTAGATAACACAGGAAAATCTATGATAGAAAATGTTAATAAATATAAACATTTAACAGAAGATTATAAAGAATATATAGAACTATGGATACATGAAATAAAAATACCAATAGCTACAAGTAAACTTATAATAGAAAATAATAAATCAGAACAAATGAAAAGTATTGATGAGGAACTTGATAAAGTAGAAAATTATATAGAACAAGCTCTATATTATGCAAGAAGTAACACTGTAGAAAAAGATTATTATATAGCAAAAACTAATTTAAAGGATATTGTTAATTCTACAATAATGAAGAATAAAAGCTTATTAATTGAAAAAAATGTAAACGTTGAAGTTAATGATTTAGAAAAATATGTTTATACTGATAGTAAATGGTTAGTATTTATTTTAAATCAAATAATACAAAATTCTATAAAATATATGGATAAAGAAATTAAATTAATTAATTTTTATTCAAAAGAAAATAAAGATAATATTATTTTATATATAGAAGATAATGGTATGGGAATAAAACAAAGTGAAATATCTAGAGTATTTGAAAAAGGGTTTACAGGAGAAAATGGTAGAATTATCGGTAAGAAATCTACAGGAATAGGGTTATATTTATGTAAAAAGTTATGTAATAAATTAGGAATAGCAATTGATATTTTTTCCGAGAAAGGAAAGAAAACAATACTAAAAATAATATTTCCTAAGAATAGCTATATAAACTTATAAAAAATATATAATAAACTTAAACAAATTACGACAAAATATGATTTAATAGTTTATTTTTTTTATAGTTTTATGTTATAATATAAAACGTATTTTATATTAGCAAAAAGGAGGTAGCACAATATGAAAGCGATACAACGGGTAACAGGACAAGTATTGAAAGTTGTTGTACTGATATGTACAATAATTATCTTTGTAATTGTAGCTTTTTTAATAAGAACTTTTAGTAAAGATAGTTTTCAATACAAAACATATATAAATGGAGTAGAATGTTCTTTTCTAAATTTAGATTCTACATCTAAAAAATTAGAGCAAAGTATGAATAATGCAGAAATAAAACTATTATTTGCAGAAGACAAAGAATATACTTGCATAGGCTCTTTTTTTGATATAAAAGTAGAAAATCAAGATGAATTAAAAAAGATAATGTATTCTCAAAATGGAGAGAATAATAAAGAATATAATATTGAAAATTTATATTCTGTAAATGAAGAAAAGGTAAAAGAATATTTATCAAGTTTATCAATATTCCATGAAAATAATGTAAAAAAGCCAGAAAATGCATATTTAGAATTTAATGATAAAAATGAGTTAGTTGTTAAACCTGAAAAATATGGAAATGAATTAAATTTAAATACTGCATATAAATATATGATAAAATCATTAAAGGCTGGAAAAACAGTAATTGATTTTAAAGATATAACAAATATAGTACCATCAATATTATCTACTAACGAAAAATTAAATTCAGAAAAAGATTATATTAATTCAATACTTTCATCAACAATCGAATATAAATTAAATGATGGAAGTACATATGTATTAGATGCAAAAAAGATGAAAGAATGGATATACAGAGATGATGATGGATATTATAACATTGACATAGATGGAAATGTACCAAAGTTTGTTGACAAACTTAATGAAAAATGTTCATATACATTAACGTCAACAGAATTTAATGCTACAGGATTAGGAAAAATCAAAGTACCATTTGGAAGAAGAACATATGCGGATTTAGATAAAGAAAAAGAAATTAAAAGAATTAAAGAACAGTTAACAAAAGGAGAAAAAATAACTTTTGATCCAATATATAATCCATTACCAGATTACTTAAATATCAGTACATATGTAGAGATTGATTTATCAAGACAAAAAGTATGGATGTATGTAAATGGAAAACAAATAGTAAATACTTCATGTGTTACAGGAAATGTGGCAGGAGGATATGCAACACCAGCTGGAATATATTATCTTACATATAAAACAACTGACACATATTTAGAAGGATATAATGGGGACGGAAGTAAATATTCATCTCATGTAAATTTCTGGATGCCATTTAATGGAGGAATCGGACTTCATGATGCTTTGTGGAGATCTAATTTTGGAGGAAATATTTATATGACTAATGGATCACATGGATGTGTTAATTTACCATATGCAGCAGCAAAAACAATTTATAATAATATAAATACATCTATTCCAATAATATTATATAATTCATAAAGAGAATACTAAAAAATATAAACTCAAATTGTTAGACAGAAGTTTGATAATTTGAGTTTATTTTATAAATTACATATGCTATAATTTAAAAGTAATAATAGGAGGAAGTTAGATGGAAGAAAAGAAAAATAAATATTTTATTGGAACAATAGGGGCTTTTATAGGAGCTATTATAGGATCATTACCATGGGTATTATCATATAACTTTTTTAATGGAATTTATTCAATTATGTCAATATTCATAGTAATAGGAACATTTTATGGATACAAAATAGTAAAAAGTAAAGTTAATGAGAATCATACAATTATATTATCAATTTGCTCTTTAATATCAATATTATTAACTATTTTATTAATAATACCTTGCATTTACTTAAAAAAATCTGGATGGGATATTAGTGTTGAAAGTTTTCAATATATATATAATTACCAAGATTTTGTGATAACTATTGTATCAAATACTTTAATATCTATACTTTTTGCAATAGTAATGTTAATTATCATAAATCAAAGTGTAAAGAAACAACTAAAAGAAGGTATTGATAACGAAAAAATTAGAATAATTCCACAATTTGCCAGTACAGATAATTTATCAAGACAAGAAATTAATGAAGTAAAAGATGTTTTTGAACAAAATCATGCATTAGATAAAAAAAATACAATTACAAAAGAATTAGTTATGGAAAAGTTAAATTTGATTTTTGGAGAAAATAGGGCAAATTCAATTTTTAATTATTTAAAAATCCAAAAAATTATAGTAAAGAAATCTGATAAATACTATTTTTCAGAAAAAGCTCAAAATAGTCCTTGGTATAGATATGGACTAGCTGGATCAAAAACATTTTTCATTATACTTATTCTATCTGTAATAATTGCTATATCATTCGTTTTAACTCAAAACAAGGAAAATGATTCTAGTAAAAATAATCAAACCTTTATGCAGGATAGATATGCTCAGACGTATGATATAGGAGAAAACGACATAAAAGTACAAATGCCAAATGATATGGTTATTTTAACAAAAGAAGAAATAGGTAGATATATTGGAACCGATTATATAGGAGTATATGATTGTGTTGCAGTTAATGAAAACTTTGAAAAAAAATTAGTAATATTTACCGAAGATAAAATTAATACTGAAGATAATTTGAATGCAAAAGAATATTTAAAATCTTTAAATGAAGAAATAGATGATAAAGACATTCAATCAATTGAAATAAATAATAATATTTATTATTATTATGAAAATTCATATATTAGCAAATATAATAATAATAAATATACTACAAAAACATATGTGACTGAAGTAAATAATAAAATTATTTGCATTATGACCAATAGTCCGGAAAGTGATTTGATAAAAATTGAAAATCTGATCAAATAAATTTATAAAGAACAATATAAGTAAATTTTTAGTAAAGCTTATATTGTTTTTTTATATTATTTTTTCTTTATTTTTATATTTAAATATGCTAGAATAAAAAAGAATTATATATAGATAGCGAAAGGAGAAAATAACAAAATGAAAGTACTAAGTAAACAAAGAAACAGTAAAATGTGTGCTATATGCGGTTTAGATAATAAATTTGGTGTAAGAGCACATTTTTATAATATGGAAGATAATAGTGTAATGACTCCATTTATGTTTAGAGAAGAGCATCAAAGTTATCCTGGTAGAGTCCATGGTGGATTAATTGCTGCAATGCTTGATGAGTTAGGATTAAGAGCTTGCTGGGCAAATGGAAATGAAGATGTTTGGGGAGTAACTTTATCAATGGAAGTTAAGTATAGAAAACCTGTACCATATAATAAAAAAATATTTGGCAGAGGGAAAGTGGAATCAGAAACATCAAAGTTTTTAAAGATAAATACAGAGATATTAGATGAATATGGAAATGTTTTATCAAATGCACAGGTAAAATATATAAAACTTAATGTGGATAAAATTACTGATGATACAGATATACATGAAGAAATGCCGTATTTAATAGAGAATAATATAAAAGAAATAAATTTTAAAGCTTTATAAAAAATATAGGGGGATTTATGATAAAAGTAGAAAATGTAAAGAAAAAATTTGTACATTATAATAATAAAAAACAAAAAGAAGAGTTTTATGCAAATGATGATATATCTTTTAATGCAAATGATGGTGAAATAATCGGAATATTAGGTCCAAATGGAGCAGGAAAAACTACATTACTTAGAATGATAGCCGGAATATTAGAACCAACAGAAGGAAAGATTGAATTTGATAAATTAAATTATAAAGAAAATGAAATTGAAATAAAACAAAATATAGCCTACTTATCTGGTAATACTAAACTTTATGATACATTATCGACATATGAGCTTTTAAGAATGTGTGCAGATATATATGGAGTAAAAAAAGAAAAAGCAGAAATAAGAATAAAAGAATTATCGAAGATATTAAATTTAGATAATTTTTTATATAATAAAATATCAACTCTTTCAACAGGACAAACACAGAGAGTAAATATAGCAAGATGCTTAGTACATAATCCAAAATACTATATATTAGATGAAGCAACTACAGGATTGGATATAATCTCTAGCCAAATTATTTTAAATTTTATAAAAGAAGAAAAGAAAAATGGAAAAACAATATTATATTCTACTCATTATATGGAAGAAGCAGAAAATATATGTGATAGAGTAATAATGATAAATAAGGGAAAAATAATAAATACAGGAACTCCAAAAAAAATAAAAGATGACACTAAAACAACTAATTTAAGGGATGCATTTTTTGCAATGATTGGAGGTGTTTCTGTTGAAGAGTAATTTATGGAATATTTTAAAAAAAGAACTAAGAGAACTGTTTAGAGACAAAAAATCATTAGCAATGATGCTTATAATACCAATATTTATACCTTTACTTGTTTTAGGTATGTCAGCTTTATTTGAAGCACAGGTAAATAAAGATATAAATGAATACAATAAAATTGGATTTAGTTATACTCTAAGTGAAGAAGAAAAAAATCTTTTAAATCAAATGAATATAGAAATTGTTACTGGAACAGAAGAAGAATTAAAACAAAAATATGAAAATGATGAAATAGACTTATTTGTCACAAAAGATAAAAATAAATTTATTATTAATACAGATGGCTCAGATAATAGTTCATATGCTGTAAATTTAGTTAAAAGTTATTTTGAAGGATATAAACAAATATTACAATCAGAATATCTTTTATCAAATAATATTGATGCAAATAAAGTACTAAATGTAATTTCTGTAGAAGAAAAAGTATTAAATGAAGAAAGTAATAATTATTTTGGAGATTATATTAAAAATTATGCATTTTTATTTATAATTATGGCAATTACAGTATCTGCAACATATCCTGCAACAGACACTACAGCTGGAGAAAAAGAAAGAGGAACACTAGAAACATTATTAACTTTTCCAATTAAGAGTAAAGATATAATTATTGGAAAGTTTTTAAGTGTATCTTTTTCGTCTATAATAACAGGGATTTTAAGCTTAATTTTAGCTATACTATCACTAGCCATTGCACAAAATACATTTTCGTTATATGAAGGTGTAAATATAATGTATAGTATTTCAAGTATTATCTTTGCATTTGTTGTAATTATTACATATTCAATATTTATAAGTGGATTATGTATTTCGATAGCAAGTTCATCTAAAACTTTTAAAGAAGCACAAAGTGCTTTAACTCCTCTTACATTCATATCATTTTTTCCAGGAATGATAGTGTTTATGATAGGAATGCAAACAACTAATATTTTATCAATAATTCCATTTGTAAATTATACAATGATATTTACTGATATTGCAGCAGGTAATATCAATATCTTACATATTGCGTTAATGTTAATTTCAACTATAATTTACATTGGTATAATATTAGGATATATAATAAAGCAATATAAATCTGAGAAAGTATTATTTTCAAAAAATTAATATATTAAAAAAGCAATAAATATAAAAAATATTTATTGCTTTTTTCTTTTTTGAAAAATATGAAAAAAGTTTCATAAACATATTGACAATTGAACAAATATTCAACTATAATATAAGAAAGTTGAAAAGATAATTAATTATAGTTACAATTGAAAGGAGAAAGATAATGTCAAAAAATGAATTTGTATGTGACTGCAATATTATACATGAAGATGTTGTCAATAAAACACTAAAAAGTATGCCGGATGGATATACTTTTAGTAGTCTTGCAGAGTTCTTTAAGATATTGGGTGATACGACAAGAGCGAAAATATTATATGCACTAGATCAAAATGAAATGTGTGTATGCGATATTGCAAATGTATTAAGTATGAGTAAGTCATCTATTTCACATCAATTAGGAACATTAAGAAGGTCAGGGATTGTTAAATGTAGAAAAGATGGCAAAGAAGTATATTATATGTTAGATGACGATCATGTTCAAAAATTATTTGAATTAGGATTAGAACATATAAATCACAGAAAATAGATAATTAATAATATTAAAAAATCTTTTATCAGGAGGAAAGAATTATGAAAAAAGTTTTGAAAATTAGAGGATTGGATTGTGCAAATTGTGCTGTAAATTTAGAAAATGCAATACAAAAGATTGATGGTATTAATACTGCTTCTGTAAGTTTTATGACAGAGAGATTAGTTATAGAATTTGACGAAAATAACGAAAAAGAAATAATGAAAAAAGTAAAAAAACAAATTAAAAGAGAAGAGCCAGATGTTGATATTGAAGAACTATAGAGAGGATGAAGTTAATGAAAAAAAGAGGAATAAAAATAATAATTGCTTTTATATTGCTTATACTAGCATTAACTATTAAGTTTAACAATGAATGGATTAATACAGTAATATTTATATTAAGTTATATTATAGTTGGAATGGATATTGTTTTCAAGGCTGTTAGAAATATTTTTAGAGGAAAAGTATTTGATGAAAACTTTCTTATGACTGTAGCGACTATTGGTGCAGTTATAATAGGAGAACTTCCAGAAGCTGTAGCAGTTATGTTATTTTATCAAGTAGGAGAACTTTTCCAAAGTTATGCAGTTGATAGATCAAGAAGATCAATAGCAAGTCTTATGGATATAAGACCAGATTATGCAAATGTATATAGAGATGGAAAAGTAGAAAAAGTAAATCCAGATGAAGTAAAGATTGGGGAAACAATAATTATAAAGCCTGGAGAAAAGATACCATTAGATGGTGTTATTGTGGAAGGTAAAACAACATTAGATACTAAAGCATTAACAGGTGAGAGCATGCCAAAAGAGGTATATGAAGGCGATGAGATTTTAAGTGGATGTATTAATCAAAATGGAGTTATAAAAATAAAAGTAACAAAAGAGTTTGGAGAGTCTACAGTAAGTAAAATATTAGATTTAGTTGAAAATGCAAGTAGTAAAAAATCAAAATCAGAAAATTTTATAACAAAATTTGCCAAATATTATACACCTGTTGTAGTAATTATTGCAGTCATATTAGCAATTATACCACCACTTTTTATAAAAGGTCAGAGCTACAATGATTGGATATATAGAGCATTATCATTTTTAGTAGTATCTTGTCCTTGTGCATTAGTAATATCAATTCCTTTAGGATTTTTTGGTGGAATTGGAGGGGCTTCTAAAATTGGAATTTTAATAAAAGGAAGTAATTATCTAGAAGCTTTGTCAAATGTTGAAACAGTTGTATTTGATAAAACAGGTACATTAACTAAAGGTGTATTTGAAGTACAAAAGATAAATGCTGTTGGAATATCAAAAGATGAATTACTAAAAATAGCGGCATATAGTGAATATTACTCAAACCATCCTATTTCAAAATCTATTAAAAAAGCTTATGGAAGAACTATTGATGAAAAAGAAATAATAAAGACGCAAGAACTATCTGGACTTGGAATTTCGGCGAAAATTAATAACAGAGATGTATTAATCGGAAATGAAAAATTAATGAATGAATATAAAATTTCTTTTACAAAATGCAGTGATATCGGAACTATTTTATATGTTGCAATAGAAGGAAAATATGTAGGATATATAATAATCGCAGATACAATAAAAGAAGATTCTAAAACAGCAATTACTGAATTAAAGAAAAATAATATTAAACAAACAGTTATGCTTACAGGGGATAAAAAAGAAGTTGGTGAAGAAGTTGGTAAAAAGTTAGGTATAGATAAAATATACACAGAATTATTACCAGATGGAAAAGTAGAAAAATTACAAGAGTTATTACAAGAAAAATCAGAAAAAGGAAAATTAGCTTTTGTAGGAGATGGAATAAATGATGCACCAGTTTTAGCTTTATCAGATATAGGAATTGCAATGGGAGGAATAGGTGCAGATAGCAGTATAGAAGCTGCTGATATTGTTATTATGACAGATGAACCATCAAAAATAGTAAAAGCTATTAAACTATCTAAAAAGACAATGAGAATAGTAAAAGAAAATATTATATTTGCGATAGCTGTAAAAATAATAGTACTTTTACTAACAGCAGTAGGAATTTCAACAATGTGGGGAGCTGTTTTTGCAGATGTGGGTGTATCTATATTAGCTATATTAAATTCTTTAAGAGCTTTAAGAGTGAAGAATAAATAAGATAAAAAATGAAATTATAAATTAAACTTAAAATATCTAACAAAATATCCAAATTAAATTTTCATAATTTGGATATTTTTATATAAAAAATTATAATTTTGTGATATATTGTGATATATTATGTGATATAGTAATAATATAAAAATTTAATTAATTGAGGGTGGTTTAATGGGAAAAAATTTATTAAAAATAGCAATTATTTCATTAATAGTATATAATATTATACCTATAATTAATACCATATTCCCAGAAACTGAAAATTATACATTTCTAATTGATTTATGGGTTATAAATGTTATATATTCTATCGGATGCGGAGTAATATTTGGTAATAAAGTTGGATTTAAGTTTTTAATACCTATTACAATTGCAATAATGTTTATACCTACCATGCTGATTTTTTATAATTTAACAGAATATAAATATATTATTGTGTATTTTGTTGGAGCTATAATCGGATGTGCATTAGGTCAGTATGTATATAATAGAAATAATGAATAAAAGCTAAATATTTAAATTTTAAAAGATAAAATATAAGGAGGAAAACAAATGAAAGATTATTTTGGATATAATGAAAAGATATGTGTAGTTACTGGTGCTTCAAGCGGAATGGGAGAAGCTACAGCAAGAATGTTAGTTGATTTAGGGGCAAGAGTATATGCAATAGATTTAAATGAATGTAAAGTAGAAGGTATTACGAAATTTATAAAATGTAATTTAGCAAAAAAAGAAGAAATAGATGAAGCTTTTAAAGAAATTCCAGAACATATAGATTCTTTCTTTGGAGTAGCTGGATTATCAGGGGCAAAGACAGATTATAGAACAACATTTGACTGCAATTATACAGCCAATATGTACATTACTTTATTTTACCTAAAAAACAGAATGAGTAAAGGAGGTTCTATAGTTTATTGTACTTCAACTGCAGGTCTTGAGTGGAAGAGATTTAAGAAAGAACAAAATAAAGTCGTACATGCAAAAACATGGGAAGAAGTACAAGATATTACAAGAAAAATAGCAAATTCAGCTCCTGCAACTTTTGCATATATGTATTCAAAAAGATGTACTTCACAATTTGCGTGTGAACAATCTGTTGAATTTGCAAAATTAGGAATAAGAGTGAATAATGTATTACCAGGTTCAACAAATACAGGAATGAAACAAGAATTTCAAGATATGGTTGGTAGTGAGGAAAATCTTATTGCACAAGCAGGACTTGCAGGAAGACTTGCTACGCCTGAAGAAATGGCCGGTCCAATGGTATTTTTAAATTCTGATATGGCATCATTTATTTCTGGTTTAGATATGGTTGTTGACTATACAGATACATGTTTAAAAGTATTAGGAATAAAGAAAAACATTGAAGCAGTTAGTGCAACTAATCCTTTGATTTGTGCTCTAGCAAAGAAAATGATGGCAAAACAAGCCAATGGAAAAGCTTTAAATCCAGGGAAAGAAGAAAATAAAAAGTAGAATAAGTTTGTAATAAAATCTAATTTATTAAATACAATAGATTAATAGAAAGGAGAAATATATGAAAGTCATATTAGTCAATGGAAGCCCACATGAAAAAGGATGTGTTTATACAGCTTTAGAAGAAGTTAAAAATGAATTAAATAAACAAAATATAGATACAGAAATATTTTGGGTTGGAGTTAAACCTATTGCTGGATGTATTGCATGTAATACATGTGCTAAAACAGGAAAATGTGTATTTGATGATGTAGTAAATGAATTTGTAAGAAAAGCAAAAGATGCTGATGGATTCATATTTGGTTCACCTGTTCATTATGCAGGTGCATCTGGTGCTATTACATCTTTTATGGATAGAGTATTTTACTCAGCATCTCAGTCTGGTAATAACAATATATTTTTATTTAAACCAGCTGCAACTGTTATATCAGCACGTAGAGCAGGAACAACTGCTACATATGATCAATTAAATAAATACTTTGGTATCACTCAAATGCCAATTATATCATCAAGATATTGGAATATGGTACATGGTAAAACACCAGAAGAGGTAAGAAAAGATGAAGAGGGAATGCAGGCAATGAGAATTCTTGCAAGAAATATGGCATATTATTTAAAATGCATTGAAGCGGGAAGGGAAAAAGGAGTTTTACCTCCAGAGCAAGAAAAAACTATTTTCACTAATTTTATTAGATAGTAAAAAAATTGTGAATTTTTAGTGAAAAGCATTGACTTAGAGTAAACTTAAGGTGTTATATATATAATTACTAATTATTTTATTTAATTAGTAAACATACACAAGATCCCCTTTTATTAAAACAGTCACTTTTAAAGTGGCTGTTTTTTTATAAATATGTATATAAGTAATAATGGTTAAAATAATTTATAGGTTTAAATAATTATGATTGAATAATATTATGTGGTATGTTAATATATTATATGGAAAAAATAGAAATATAGAATAATATAATTAAGTTATATAGGAAAATTATATAAAGAAATTGGTGAAAAAAATGAATTACAGAATTACAAATGGAGCAATATCATTTGGTGCAGATACAATATTAGAAGAAATTGATTTTGAGATTAAAGATAAAGAAAAAATAGCAATAGTAGGAAGAAATGGAAGTGGAAAAACTACATTATTAAAATCTTTAATAAATAATTCTATGTTAGAAGAAGGAATCGGAGAAAATAAATTTAACATATATAAACAAGGAAATCCAAGTATAGGATATTTAAAACAAATTGATTTCGAAGATGACTCTAAAACAATGTTAGATGAGATATTAAAAGTATATAGTAATATTATTAATTTAGAGAAAAAATTAACTAGGCTAACTAATAAGCTACAAACAAATAGTAGTGAAGAAGCAATAAAAGAGTATTCCAAATCTATGGAATTATTTGAAATAGAAGGTGGATATACATATAAAAAAGAATATGAAACAGCAATAAGAAAATTTGGATTTTCAGAAGCAGATAAGAAAAAGAAGATTAGTGAATTTTCAGGAGGGCAAAGGACTAAAATAGCTTTTTTGAAATTAATACTTAGCAAACCAGATATTTTATTACTAGATGAACCAACGAATCATTTAGATATTATGGCTATAGAATGGTTAGAAAATTATTTAAAAAATTATCCAAAATCTGTTGTAATTGTTTCTCATGATAGAATGTTTTTAGACAAAATCGTTAATAAAGTTTATGAAATAGAATATGCACAGATAAAAGAATATAAAGGAAATTATTCTGACTTCGAAAAACAAAAAAGAATTAATTATGAAAAGCAATTAAAAGATTATGAATATCAACAATCAGAGATTAAAAGACTGCAGGCTATTGCGGATAGATTTAGATACAAACCTACAAAAGCAAAAATGGCATTATCAAAACTAAGAAAAATTGAACAAATGACGATTATTGATGAGCCGAATAAATATGATTTAAAATCTTTTCATGTTAACTTTAATATAAAAGTAGAAAGTGGAAAAAATGTCTTATCTGTAAAAGACCTAAATATAGGATATAATAATAAATCTACCCAAAGTAATATTTCATTTAATTTATATAAAGGACAAAAACTAGGAATAATAGGAGAAAATGGAACAGGCAAATCTACATTATTAAAAACCTTAAATGGAAATATTGATAAAATTAGTGGAGATTTTGAATATGGATATCATGTAGTAAAAGAGTACTTTGATCAACAAATGGATTTTAATGACGAAAATATAACAGTATTTGATGAAATGTATAATACTTTTCCAAGCCTTACTACAACACAAATTAGAACTCTTCTTGGTACATTTCTTTTCTCTGGAGAAGATGTATTTAAAAAAATAAATATTTTATCTGGAGGAGAAAAAGGAAGACTTCAATTGTGTAAAATATTTAAAAAAGGTGCGAATTTATTATTATTAGATGAGCCAACAAATCATATGGATATCATAGGAAAAGAAAGTTTAGAAAATATTTTAAAAGAATATACAGGAACATTAATTTTTGTTTCTCATGACAGATATTTTGTAAATAAGATAGCAGATTCTTTACTAATATTTGAAAAAGATAAAGTAACTTTTTTTGATGGAACATATGAAGAATATATGAATAAAAAAGAAAATGTTGATAATTTGGATAATGAAATAAGAAAAGATGATAAAAAAGAAAAGAGAGATAAAGATGCACATGCAAAAATGCAGAATTCATATTTTTTGAATAAAGAAATTAATAGAATTAAAAATAAAATAACAAAAATAGAAAGCGAGATAGATAAGTTAGAAGAAAAGAAAGAAAATATTAATAAAGAAATGGAAAATGAATCTATAAGTTCAGACTATATAAAATTAAAAGAATTAGAAGAAGAAAAACAAGAGATTGACGATAATATCATGACTAAAATGGAAGAATGGGAAGATTTAAATAAAGAATTAGAAAATAAAGCAAACAATACTTGAAATAAATTTCATATTATTATATAATATTGATGACTAATTTATATTAAAAAATAAAAAAGGAGGAAAAATAAAAATTGAATACAGCCATAGGATTATTAATACCTTTTTTAGGAACATCACTAGGAGCGGCAATGGTATTCTTGATGAAAAAAGAAGTAAATAGAAAGCTAGAAAAATTATTACTTGGGTTCGCAGCAGGAGTTATGATAGCAGCGTCAATATGGTCTTTACTTATTCCTTCAATTGATATGACAGAATCTCAAGGAAAGATTGCATGGATTCCAGCAGCTATCGGATTCATTTTTGGAATATTATTTCTTTTGATGCTTGATCATATTATACCACATCTACATATGAGATCTAATAAACCAGAAGGTGTTAAGTCAAAGCTAAAAAATGCAACTATGCTTGTTTTATCTGTAACATTGCACAATATTCCAGAAGGAATGGCTATTGGTGTTGTTTTTGCAGGTGTACTATCTAATACTCCAGAAATGTCACTTATGGGAGCTATTGCACTTTCAATTGGTATCGCAATACAGAACTTTCCAGAAGGAGCAATTATTTCTATGCCATTAAAAGGAGAAGGAGTTTCTAAGACGAAATCTTTTTTATATGGAATGTTATCAGGAATAGTTGAACCAATTGCAGCTATTTTAACAATATTATTTACTAATGCCATTACACCAATATTACCATATGTTCTTGCATTTGCTGCAGGTGCAATGATTTATGTTGTTACTGAAGAATTAATACCAGAATCGCAAGAAGGGGAACATTCAGATATATCAACAATTGGACTAGCCATAGGTTTTGTATTAATGATGATATTAGATATAGCACTTGGATAATTAATATTAATAAAATTTAAAACTAGTAATTGAAAAATTACTAGTTTTTTGATATGATTTAGAAGAAATTAAAAGTATAACAAATAAGATTTAGGAGGAAGCTAATGAATCAAGATTATATAAAAGATGATATATTAAATATTGGAGCTAGTGATAATAATATTAATTTATTTGAAGGTCAATATAAATTAAAAAATGGTATGAGTTACAATTCATATTTAATAAAAGATGAAAAGACTGTACTATTAGATACTATTGACGAAGCTGTAACAGATATATGGTTAGAAAAATTAGAATCTGGACTAGATGGAAAGAAAATTGATTATTTAATTGTTTCTCATATGGAGCCAGATCACGCATTTAATATTGGTAAGCTTGCAGAAAAGTATCCAGATATGAAAATTGTTGGTAATCAATTTACTTTTAATATTTTATCAAACTTCTTTAATATAAAAAATATTGATGAAAGAAAAATAATAGTAAAAGATGGAGACATTTTAGAAACAGGAAGACATAAATTACAATTCTTTATGGCACCAATGGTTCATTGGCCTGAAGTAATGGTTACATATGACAATACAGATAAGATTCTTTTTGCAGCGGACGCTTTTGGAAAATTTGGTTCACTAGATGTGAATGATAAATGGGATGACGAAGCTAGAAGATATTATTTTGGAATAGTTGGAAAATTTGGTATGCAAGTACAAGCACTTCTAAATAAAGCTTCTACATTAGATATAGAAACTATATGTCCATTGCACGGACCTGTATTAAGTGAAAATATTTCATATTATATAGAAAAATATATGACATGGGGAGGATATAAACCAGAAAAAGAAGGAGTATACATTCCATGTGCTTCAATATATGGAAATAGTCTAAATGCAGCAAACGAAATGAAAAAAATATTGGAGGAAAAGGGAATAGAAGCAAAGGTAGAAGATTTAGACAGATGCGACTGGTCTGAAGTTGTGGCTAATTCTTTCAAATATTCACATGTTATATTTGTAGCATCTAGCTATAATGCAGGGGTATTTCCTCCAATGTTACATTTATTAGAATACTTAAAAGATAGAAATTATCAAAATAGAAAAGTAGGTATAATAGAAAATGGATCTTGGGCACCGTCAGCAGGTAGAACTATAAAAACTATTTTAGGAGAGATGAAAAATATTGAAATAGTTGAACCTATGGTTACTATAAAATCAAGAATAAAAGATGAAAATTTAGAAGAAATGAAAAAATTAGCAGAAAGTTTAATTAAATAAAATGTGCTTGGGAGATGATCATATGAAAGCTACAAAAAAACAAGATATATATAATATCTTAAAAGAAATGAATATAGATTATAGTGTTACAGAACATAAACCAGTATATACTATTGAAGAAATGAACGATTTAGGAATGGAAAACATAGATCATGTAATAAAAAATTTATTCATAAGAGATGATAAAAAGAAAAATTATTATTTAGTGTTAGTACAAAAAGACAAAACAGTTAATTTAAACAAACTTAAAGAAACTATTAATTCAAGAAGATTAAGTTTTGCAAGTGAAGAGGACTTGGAAAAATATCTAGGACTTAAAAAAGGTGCAGTAAGTCCACTTGGAATTGTTAATGACGAAAATAAATTTGTTAAAGTTATAATAGATAGAGATATTAAGAATTTAGAATTTATAGGAGTTCATCCAATGGAAAATACTGCAACTGTATGGATTAATGTTGAAGATTTACAAAAATTAATAAAAAGTAATGGTAATTTTGTTAATTTTGTAAGCATGTAAAAAATATAGGTTAATAAAGTTATATTTATATTTATAAAATGATGTGATAAAATATAACAAGATTTAATGATTAAAAGAGGATAATATAGTGAATAGAAAAGAAGTTATAGAATATTGTCTTGAATTGCCGGGCACTTTTGAGGATTATCCATTTAAAGATGATATGGAATCTGTTACAATAAAACATAATGAAACAAATAAATGGTTTGCTCTTATTATGAATGTAAATGGTAAAGAATATTTAAATGTGAAGACAGAGCCTACATACTCAGAGTTACTTAGAAATTCATATGAATATATAATTCCAGCATATCATATGAATAAAGAACATTGGAATACTATAGTTTTAGATGATACTGTAGACCAAGAAATTGTTAAAGAATTAATTAATCAAAGTTATGATTTAACAAATATACAAAAAAATAAAAGGAGTAAGAAATGAAATTAAAAAAGCCAAGAAAAAGTACAATAAGAAAAATAGTAATACTTTTTATAGGATTATTATTAATAATATTTGATCAAATTTTAAAAATTGTTTTAATTAATAAAAATCAAACATTAATACCAAATTTACTAAATATTAATTATTCACAAAACACAGGAATAGCTTTTGGAGCATTAAGCAGTGACCTTATGCTAATCATGGTTATTACAGTCGTTATATTAGGATTTATATTAAAATTGATGGTACATTATTTTAATGAAAAGAGATATGTATATTCTACATCATTAATGTTAGTTTTTGCTGGAGGTTTTAGTAATTTATTAGATAGATTTTTAAGAGGTTATGTTATAGATTATCTTGAAATTAAAGTATTTAATTTCCCAATATTTAATTTTGCAGATATATTAGTTACAATAGGTGTATTATTACTCTTTATTTTAATCATACATGATCTTATTGTACCTGAAAGAAAGAGAAAAGCGAAGAAGTTAAACAAATTAAAAAAGAAAGAATTAAAAGAAAATGAGGTTAAAAATAATAAAAATAGCTAATTAAACACAATAAATTAATAAAAGGGGGAGTAATTTATGAGTAATGAAAATGAAGGAGAGAAGACAATACAAATACCTGAAAAATATAGACCAATTTCTGCATGGGGATATTTTGGATATAATTTATTATTTGCTTTACCAATAGCAGGATTCATATTACTAATAGTATTTTCATTTGATGATTCAAATATTAATCGTAGAAATTATGCTCGTTCGTTTTTCTGTGGATTATTATTAGTAGCAATAATCTTATTAGTTGCTTTTGGAATACTTGGAGTTGGTATTGGAATATATAATGCAAATGCTGGAGGAATTTTATATTAATAATTAAAAAACAAAAAATCAACTAGATAATTAGTATCTAGCTGATTTTTTTATGTAATATTAATCAAAAATTTTAACTATTATATCAATTACAAGATTTATCATTTCATCATAATTCATATCATCATGTTTATGGTAAACAATTTCATGGCATAGGTCATCAATTAAATGAACTGCAATATGAGCTTTTTCATTTATATTATCACAATCAATATTACCTAATTTTAATTTTTCTACAAAAGTATTTGTCATTTTAATTTCAGCTTCATAAAATAACTTTGAAACTTCTTTATCAGAATGAACCATTGCTGTTATCTCTTCATGAGCTTGTTTAGATAACTTATGGTCATCTATAAATTTTTTTAACATATCTTTTAAGTTTTCTCTAAAATTTGATTTATTAAAACCTTTTTCTGGAATGTCTAAAACTGGAAAAAATATAGAATCTGCATATATATTTAATCCTGCAATTAAAATATCATGCTTATCTTTAAAATATTGATAAACGATTCCTGTTGATACACCTGCAGCTTTTGCAATTTCTGCAGTATTTGTATTATAGTATCCTTTATCACAAATAAGTTCAAAACCAGATTTTATAATTTTTTCTTTTTTTTCGATTGACCTTTTTTGAATAGGTTCTCTTATTTCATTACTCATTTTATACACATCCTTTATAGTACAATTATAGAAAGAAAACAAAAAAATGTCAAATAAAAGCTCCCATGACTATATAGAATAGAGATGGGAGTTATAGTATATCTTAAAGAGAACGAATATGAAGTGTAATTCTTATGGTCTGCAGTTTAATCTCATCTCAAAGGTCCTTTTTACATGTGGGAGTAATTCACCGGAATTTAACATTCGAGTAAATTCTTCAATGCCACACCAATTCACCAAATTGATGACATCATTTACACTACAAAGACCACAATTGCGGCATCCTTCAAATGCATCATACACTTCCTGAACTTGCTCAGTGGTATACATATTTTTTCCTTTCTATTTAGACTTCCTAATTAGATTTTAATCAGAAAGTAAGAAGCTATTAAATAAATGGTTTGTGAAAGACACATTACCATTTTGTAATCAGGTTGTAGTTTGATTTGAAAATGTGCCTAATGCTTAAAGGGAGAGTCCCAGCATTGAGTCTAATGCAAAACTCTTCTACACCATATGTGGAAATATAGCTACAAAGAAGTCTTGAAGACCAATGAAGGTTTTGACGCTTTCTAACAATGTAGAACACATTCCTTACATCAATCTCAGTATATTCCTGATCATGGATGTTATTACCCATCTTAAGCTCCTTTCAGAATAGCTTTTAGGATACTTAATATTATAGCAAATTGGATATATAAAGTCAATAAATATGAAAAAAAATTCATATATATTTTATATAATTAATAAAAATAAAGGTAAATAAATATTAGTAATGTATTGATAAAAAAAGATATAAACTATATAATAAGTAAAAATAAATATTGGGGATATAATAAATATTTAGTTGAATAAGAAAACTATAAATAATAAATAAAAATGATAGATAAAACAACTATATTTGTTTTATCTATCATTTTTATTTATTAACCATTAGGGGATAATATCCATATAGAAACAGAACCACCATTTACTTTAAATTCAGCATTACCATTTTCATCAATTACTATCTTTTCTTTAACATGTCCGGTACAATCATAAAATGTACTTCCTGCAAATTTTTGCCCAACATTCATTAATTTACTACCACCAGGACCATCTGTTAAAAGAACAGCAAGTCCAGAGTTCTTATGTTCTTCATCACCATCTAAAGTCCAACCAACGATATTAAAATCATCAAAATAATCTTTTAGGTTCCCATAAGCAAATTTTTTACGTACATATATTGCAAGTTTTAAAAAGTTCGCTTTACTATCTATAAAATCATGTGGAATACCATAATAATCTCCATAAAATACACAAGGAGTACCTTTATTCCTTAATAAGATTATAGAATAGGCAAGAGGTTTAAACCAATCAGAAATCCAAGATTGAAGAGATTGACCAGGTTGTGTATCATGATTATCTACAAATGTTATTGCTTTATCGGGATTTGCTTGAAGTAAACTACCATTTAAAATTGTTCTCATATCATAAAAGCCATTGCTATTTGAAGCATCAAGAAAATTATAATGTAATGGTACATCAAATAAGCACATACTATTATCTACAGTTTCTAAATAATGATTTAATTTATTTATATCTCTTGACCAGTATTCTCCAACAGCAAATAGATCTTTGTTTTTATATTTTCTAATTTCGCTAAGCCATGTTTTATAAAAATCTGCTCTAATATGTTTTACAGCATCTAATCTAAAACCATCTAGATTTGCAAAATCAACATACCATTTACCCCAATTAGTAAGCTCATTTACCACATCTAAATTATTTAAATCTATATCAGCACCCATAAGATAATCATAATTACCATTTTCATTATCTACTTCATTATCCCAATGTTTTCCATAAAATTTATAAATTGCACTTTGCTTTCTAGTTTCATCCCAATCCACACCATGGAAATGTGTCCAATCCCATTTAAAAGAAGAATATGTATCACCTCTACCAGGGAAAGTATATTTTGTCCAAGCTGAAATTAATTTTGGTGAAGAAATTGCATCATTACGATTTTGGGGATTATCTTCAACAGCTATAACTTGTTCTAAATCATCTGCTCCAAATTTATGATTTAAAACGATATCTGCTATAGCTTTTATTCCACTTTTGTGTAATTTATCTATCGCTTCTAAATATTCATCTTTGGTACCATATTTTGTTGGAATACTTCCTTTTTGATTAAATTCTCCTAAATCATATAAATCATATACACTATATCCAACACCATCTTTTCCATCAGAAGCTTTATAGGCAGGAGGAAGCCAAAGAGCTGTAATACCTGTTTCTTTTAAGTTTTGTGCTTCTGCAGAGACTTTTTTCCATAAACTACAATCATTAGGCAAATACCATTCAAAGTATTGCATAATTGTTTCATTATTCATTTTATTACCCCTTATCATATGTTTTACTAGATTATATCATAAATTCAAAATCAGTCAATGAAATATGTCTTTTTAAATAAATATATGTCGAATAATAAAAAGTGTAATATTAATAATTATATAAATATTTACGTGATCAAATAATGTATGGTATAATAAAGATGTCAAGCAATATGCAATAATTAGAAAGAGAGGTAGCAGTATGAGATATTTGACAGAAAAACAAATAAAGAAAGGGAAAATTTCCTACCTTCTCGATGTTATCAAACATCCTGAACATCTTGACGGAGGAAAGTCATTCTGGATTCAAGGCAACTATGCAGGATTTGATCGGAATGACAGAGAGGTATTCAGAGTCTTTACTTATTTGAAAGACGAGAATAAGTGGAAGGTCTCTGATATAATCGTACCTGAAAGAAGTGGAGATGAGTACGCTAAACATTTTACAACAACTGAAATTTTAAATCACGACGATTTCCAAATTCTTGTGAGAGGAGATGCGAAAGGATATATTGCATGACAAAACCAGGCGGCCAGGTTGGCTGCCTATTATTTTTTTAAAACTAAAAAAGTATATAAAAAAAGAAATTATCTCTTGCAAACATATGTACTTAATGGTATAATAACAAATGTTATTCAAATTCTGTTTAAAAATTTAAGGAGGAAACTAAAGATGAAGGAAGACTATGTGAATAAATACATTAAAGAAAAAATAACAAGTGGAGACGATTTTTTAAGATTTTCATTTTATGAATTAAGAGTTAAGGAAAACTTATCAAATGATGATACAGATGATTTCTTAGAAATGGCAAAATGGAAATTAGAAGATATAGGCTATGATGTGTATTTTTCTGGTGCTAAATACACATATAAAGGTAATAGATATATGGTTGGAGATAACGAATTAATGATTGCTATAAAAAGTGAATAAGGTAAGAGCTTAAAGACTTGTTATAATCCTCAAAAACTGCTATAATAGAACTTAGCAGTTTTTTTGCTTTATATATAGATATTTTTTAGAATAATTTCTAGGGAGGAGTGAAATGACAAAACAAAGTAAATATGGTTCAATGTAAAAAGTTTTCTAAAAAAGAAGGAGAAGAAATATGAAAACAGACTTAAAAAGTAAAAAGCGGAAAAGATTTGAAAAAAACTTTATAGTATTCCTATGGGGGATGCTTGCTTTTATTGCTTTAGCTGCATTTATGAGTTTGATTTACAGTCCGGCTACTAAGGAAAGTGATGGAATACTGAAAAGAGATATATCCAGTTACTTGTATAAAATGGAAAAAGAGCCGACTGAAAAGAATTCAGCATGGAAAGATGAATTACCAAAATTCATCAAAACTGATATGCAATTTTGCGATAAACACAGTGCATACATAGAGTACAATTTTAATGGAGAGAGAATCTTAATAAAAAAAGAAGAGGATGGATGGGAGATATCTATAAAGAATGATCCTATGTATAACTATAATCGGTTAAAGAATTTCTCTATCTATAGGTCAGATGCTGGCAACTTGGTTATATATGGAGATGATGGATATTGGTTTATAAGGCAGGAAATAGACGGAGAAAATGTTGAGGAAAATGTTCTCACATATGACATTAACCTTCCTTTTGATGTAAAAGAGCAATTAAATACGTCACGTAATTCTAATAGAATTGGAGAATATACACTAGTATATGACGGTGATTTTGTCTTTTATAAAGAAGGAAAAGAAATTGCAAGACAAAAGTTTTATGATGGATATATCGTAGATATCCATTTAAATACTGGCCTTTTTAGGACAAATGACAATAAGTTATACTCTGTTTTTGTGGATTTGGCAAGAAATAAACCTGAGGTAATGTTTGAACTTATTGCATCAGGAATAGAAGAAATTCCAATTAATGCAGAAAATATCGTTTCAAAATATGCAGATATTTATTTGCCAATTATCCGTAAAGACAATGAATACTATGTGTTATCTCCAAGTAGTTGGAAAACATATAAAAAGTATTGTGTGCAAGCAGATGAAATATCAAAGGCTCAAGATGGAATGGATACAAGTATGTCAATTGTTCCATTACGAGATGTTTTTAAAGAGGCAAAGTTCGATGATAACTATGGAACTTGGATTGCTAATATAACATTTAGTGTAAATGGGGAACAATTCACATATGAATATTATTTTGGTGGATATGATGATGATGCAGATCTTCCAGAAGAAATAACAACTAAATATTCAGATATGAAAGTAAATTCCATTGACGAACTTTGGAAAACAATTGAAGAAATAAGAGAATCATATTATGAGTTTTATGATCATCAGAGGACATATATGTCCTCTTTATTTTTTTATATAAACATTTTTGATATCGAAAATGTTAGTTAATCTCCGTATATTATTTGTATAATAATATACGGAGGGATAGTATATGAAAAAAGAATTAATAGATATTACACCACATAGAAGTATTATGTGTAAAATAAGCCAAACTGGATATTCAGTTCAAGAAGCAATTTCAGAACTTATTGATAATTCAATTGATGCAAGGCTAGAAGATGAAAAAATAGTTATAAAAGTAGAAATTGATAAAAAACATATTTTAATATCTGATACAGGTAAAGGTATGAATAAAAATGCTGCAAAAGATTCAATCAGACTTGGATATTCAAGCAAAAAAGAAAAACTTGGAGAGTTTGGATTAGGACTTAAAACTGCAACATCATTTTTAGGAGAAGAATTTATATTAAAAACTAAACAAAAGGATTTAAATGAGGAATATATAATTAAATATAATGAAGACGAATGGTTAAGTAAAGGAGATTGGTTTAATTTTCCATTTATAATTGAAGAAAAAAATGGCAAAAAACATGGAACTATTGTTGAAATTAATAAACTAAAAATAGATGTGAATGATATGCTTTTAGAAAAAATAAGGGAAGAATTAGGAAGAAGGTTTGCACCATTTATATTAAACAATGAAATAAAACTTATATTTAATAATGAAGAATGTATTGTTCCAAAGCCAGATATAATAGAAGAAAGTAGAAAAACAATTAATCTAAATATTGGAAACTGCAATGTAAAAGGATGGTGGGCATATCAGTTAGCTGGATATAATAAAAGCTATTATGGGTTTAATACTTTCAGAAGAGGAAGATTAGTAACAGTATTTGATAAAATAGGACTTACAAACAATCAACAAATAAAGCAAATAGTAGGAGAGCTAGAAATTACTGGGGTAGATATAACTCATGATAAAAAAGGTTGGGTAAAAACATCTGATGAATATAAAGAAGTTGAAAATAAATTAAGAGAATATTTTAAAGAATTTGAATATAAACCAAAGAGACTATTAACAGGATATCCTGCAAGTAAAGGTAAGGTTATTGGAACTATAAGACAGGTTAATATGTTTCATTCAGGAAATATGGAACAGGAGATAAAAAAAGTAAATAAAGGTGACATTATTGTAACAGCAATGACTAGACCACAATATTTAATTGCTATAAGAAGAGCAGGAGGAATTATAACAGATCTTGGTGGAACTTTATGCCATGCAGCAATTGTTTCAAGAGAGTTTGGAATACCAGCAGTAGTAGGAACAAATATAGCAACAAAAGTATTACAAGATGGACAAAAAGTAATAATTGATGGAGGAGAGGGTGTAGTATATGAATATTAGAATACCAGAGTATTTATTAAAAATGCCACAATATTTACCAAATGATATTGAAGGAATGATATTTACATATCCAAATAAATTTCCAAAAATAATTGAAAATTATGAAGACGCAGCAAATAAATATGCAATGGATCCAGAAGGATTTAGAAAGTATGGAGATTCCCAAAAAAAAGAATTAGTAGAGGGATTAAATAAAATAAAAAAAGAATATGAAGAATGCAAAAACAAAGATTTAAAATTTTTAGTAGAAATTGATGAAAAACTAAATAAGTTATTTTGTTTTAGATTTTGGATAGTTAATTATTTATTTGCAGATGGACCAATACATAGTTTTTATGTAGATAATTTAAAAATGCTTATTAGAAAATTTGTAAAAGCAGAAGAAACAGAAAAATATGAATCTAAAGTAGAAGAGATTACTCAAATATTACTTCAGTCAGATTATGCGGATGAATATTTAGAGCAAGCATTAAAATGCAACTTAGTATTAGAAGAATTAAATAAAATAAAAGAAATACAAGATAATCTAAATAGTGTTATAAATTTAATAGATGATGATCCAATGAAAAATATGGATGATATAAATAATATATGGAAAGAAATTTGGGATTATATTGAAAAAAGTAATAATGAAAAACTATTTGACTTACTTCACATTGCATTAGTGCAAGTAAAGTTTAGAAGCTCAATGCTTCCACTATACAATACATTAACACATACTATAGAATTTAGAAAAGAAAATATGAAATTAAAAGAAAAAAATGATAATATGAAATTAAAAATAAATGATATATTTATTGACGCAAAAAGTCAATTAGATAAAGATGAATTTGATTTATTAAAAATGTCATATGAACAGGCGAGAAACTTTGCAATGTATAAAGATGTAATGGGAGCAATTGATGGAAAACTTCTTCCTTTTTGGTTTGGTATACATGATGAGATAAAAGTAATTTTAAAAGAATTAGATCCTAATATGCCAATTAGATCTGGTGGACAAGCTGCTATGTTTTATTATTTAGTTTGGTATTTACCAGATGATCTAAAAGCAATTGTAATGAAACCTGATTTTTCTGATTTTTCTTTAGATAATATATAAAGTATAATGTATAAGAGGTAGTTATGAAAGATATTAATATAATTTTAACTAGACATGGACGATATAATAATTCCAGAAATAAAAATGATTTAAATATTGGACATATTACAAAAGAAGGTAAAAAAGAAATAGAAAATAAAACTAGAGAGAGATTAGCTAGAATAGTAGGAAGTAATTTAGATGATACTACTTTTTTTGTATTGGGCTCACCTACATATTGGCTTAGTGATAAGAGATTTGGAAGAAGAGCTATTGAAACTGAAATAATAACTATTGATACTATTAAAGAAGAATTGAGATTATTGGGATTAGAAGAAAAAGAAATAAATAGGCATTTTTACTCTAAACCACAGATGTATATAAGAAATATAGAAAATAGTTTATCAATTGATGAATTAAGAAAAAAACTTGCTGAACCAAATGTGTATGATGAAGCACCTGAATATATAAGAAAACTTAGATTAAAACATGGAGGAATGAATCAAAACTTTTGGAGAGAACTTGCAACTTCAGAAGAAGTAAAAAAATATAACGAAAATGCAGAAGGACCATCTGACTTAAATAATAGAATACGAAAATTATTAAATTATATAGTTGATTGGTCCAAATACTATTCAAAAGAGCATAATACAAATATTTGCGTATTTCTAATTACTCATGGTGAAACTATGGAACCATTTATAAATAATACACATTTATCTAATATAATGGAATTTGGGTATAATGACGGAATTGTATTTCAAGTAACAGAAAATGGAATAATAGTAAAGACAGAAGATAGAGAATTTATAGGACCACCAAAAATAATAAGTAAAACCGAAATTGAAGAAAGGTATTAATTAATATGATATATAATTTAAATGAAGTAAGTAAGAAAGATATAAATATAGTAGGAGGTAAAGCACGGAAACTTAGGAGAACTAACAAAAAATGGTTTTAATGTTCCTACAGGTTTTGTTTGCACAAATTTAGAGTCAAATAAAGATATATTTAATTATTTTAATAAAATGAATTTAAAAAAAGTAGCAGTTAGATCGTCAGCTGTATGTGAAGATGGAAAAAATAATTCATATGCCGGACAATTTGAAACATTTCTTAATGTAGATAGATGTAATTTAATTGATTCTGTTAAAAAATGTTTTAAATCAAATGAAGCGGATAATATAAAAGGATATATTGAAGAGAAAAACATTATAAATGATAATACAAATGTCTCGGTAATAGTTCAAGAAATGATTGATGGAGAAATATCAGGAGTAATGTTTACTTGTAGTCCAATAACACAAGAAAATGAAATAATTATAGAGTTTGTATATGGGCTGGGAGAAAAATTAGTACAAGGGGAAGAAACACCTATACAAATTATAGTAAATAAAGATACTTTTGAAATAAAAATAAATTATAAAAGAGGACAAGATATCACATATAAAGAGGAGAAAAAATTTAAAGAATTAGCAGAAATTGGTATAGAGATAGAAAAAATTTATAGAATGCCTCAGGACATTGAATGGACTATAAAAAATAATGAAATTTTTATTCTTCAAACAAGAAATATAACTAATATAAAATAAGATTAGTGAATTAATAAAAAGAGCTTTGCACTTAATTAAAATGCAGAGTTCTTTTTATAAAATATGGAGTAAAATTATATTTTATGATATATTAATGATAAAAGAGAAAGTAATACAATAAGATTAAAAACAAAAGTAAAAATAAATATTTAAATAAATAAAAATATATTGACTTAAAGTAAACTCTAAGTGATATATAATAATTGTAAATTAATAATTTAAAATAAATATTTTAAAAGGAAGGATGATGTATAATGGTAAAACAAACAGCCGGACGTGATTCTTTAGGAGAATTTGCTCCTAAATTTGCAGAACTTAATGATGATGTATTATTTGGTGAGGTGTGGTCAAGAGAAGACAAGTTATCATTAAGAGATAGATCATTAGTAACAATTTGTGTGTTTATGGGCAAAGGATTAATTGATAGTTCACTAAAATATCATATAATGAATGCAAAAAATAATGGAATAACAAAAGAAGAAATGGCAGAAATTATAACACATGCAGCATTTTATGCTGGATGGCCTAATGCTTGGGCAGTATTTAATTTGGCAAAAGAAGTTTATGCAGATGATAATACAGAAGAAAAACATGGTGGTATGTTTGAAATGGGAGAACCAAATACAGCTTATGCACAATATTTTATAGGAAACTCATATTTAAAACCTCTAACTAAAACTGAATCAGGATTGTCAATTTCAAATGTTACATTTGAACCAGGATGTAGAAATAATTGGCATATTCATCACGCTTCAAAAGGTGGAGGACAAATATTAATTTGTGTTGAAGGAGAAGGTTGGTATCAAGAAGAAGGAAAAGAGGCACAAAGTTTAAAAGTAGGCGATGTGGTTACAATTCCAGCAAATGTAAAGCATTGGCATGGTGCAAAGGCAAATTCATGGTTTTCTCATCTTGCAGTAGAAGTTCCAGGTGAAGATACATCTAATGAATGGTGTGAAGTTGTTAGTGATGATGAATATGGCTTATTATAGGAAAAATGAAAGGGACTAGATATGATAAAATTTATAATAGCTCAAGTTTTTGGAGCTTTTGCTTTAATTATTTTAGTAATAAGTTTTTTAAAGAATAATAAAGAGAAACTTTTAAAATATCAAATATTTTCGAGTTTGTTATATGCAATTCAATATGTTTTTTTAGAAGCATATCCAGGAGCATTAATGAATATTGCGTGTATGCTTAGAAATTGGATTTTTAAAAGATATAATGAAAAGAGACCACCGATATTTTGTCTATTATTTGTAATAACATTAATGATAGTATTTTCTATTTTTACATTTAAAGGTATTATCAGTTTATTACCAATGTTAGCTGTAATTTTATATAGTATTGCATTATGGATAGGAAGTTTAAAAGTAATTAGAGTAGTTGAAATTATATCATGTTCATTATATATTATATACAATATATATGTATATGCTTATATAGGTCTTATTGCAACAATAATTGAATTGATTGGAGCAACAGTTGCTTTGTATAAATTTAATATTAAAAAACAAAAATAATTTAACAAAGAAATAAATCAATAAAAAATAAAAGAATGGATATTTAAATTTTTTATATATCTATTCTTTTTTATTACAATCATTTTACATTTATATTACAATATTGATAATTTATTGAAATTAAAATTATAATATATTATATTTATAGTGTGTAATTATATATTTAATAATTATATATAAATTTTAAAGAAAGGGGAGTATGATTTATAAAATCATACATGAAAACAGATGAAAAATAAAAAAATTGTTTTAATTCTTATTGTATTTTTATTTGTAAATTTACTTAGTTTAGTAAACTTTAGTAATGCAAATTTTAGTAATATTGTTGAAAAAAGAATTCAATTTAAGATTACAGAACAAGATTTATTAAATAGTGATTTTTATATTAATAATCAAGTAACTAAAAGTAGTTTGAGAGTTGCAAGTGCTTCTGAAATTGATGAAAACTATTCAACAAGATATTATTTTAATCAATTAGCAAATCAAATGTCTAAAGATATATATAATGGATTAGTAGAAAATGCTGATTCAAAAGATGTAATTACAATTGATACAGATATGACAATAAGCGTACCTGCAACTGATGATGAAACTTTAAGCAATGAATATAACAATAATATAAAGCCATATATATATGATGCTTTTTGTGCATTTGTTTTAGATAATCCAGAATTATATTGGATCGGATATAGTGGTGTTGATGGAGAAGTAATAGCAGATATAAACGATGAAACAAAAGAGATAATTGTTAAAGAAGCTAGTTTACAAATCACACAAATATCTGAAATAAATAATATAGATGAATTTAATACTAAATTTGATGAAGCCTCTACATCTATTACAGGAGATAATTTCTATGACATAACTAAAAATATACATGATTATATTTGTAAAAATGTGCAAACACCAGAAAGTGAACCTGCTTTAATAGAAAGAACGGCTTATGGAGCATTAATAAACAATAATGCAAATAGTGAAGGACAAGCAAACTTATTTACACTTTTATGTAGAGAAAAAGGAATTAATGCAGTTTCAATAAAAGGAAAAGTTTCAGATAATGATGCTCAATGGGTTGCTGTATATCAACCAGATGAAAAAGCATGGTATGGAGTTGATGTTGCATTAGATAATATAGATGATGGATATAATTATTTCTTAGTAGGAAATAATAAAGAAATAAATGGAGTTAAGTTCTCAGAAAGCCATATAGCAAATGTTTTAGCTTATGATGAACAAAAAACAGTATTTAAAGCACCAGCATTAACAAACTTTAATTATGGTGAATTTGGAGTATCTGTACAATATAGTATAACAGAACCAACAAATGATAATGTTGTAGTTACTATAACTGGAAATAGAGAAATGAAAGAAGTAGAAGGATGGACACTTTCTTCTGATAAGATGACATTAGAAAAAACATATACAAAAAACACAACAGAAACAGTTAGTATAACAAGTGAAAATAATGAAACTATAGAGCAAGAAATTGTCGTTCAAAATATTGATAAGAAAGCTCCAGAAATATCTGTACAATATAGTTCAACTGATCCAACAACAGGACCAGTAAAAGTCATATTAACTTCAGATGAAGAACTACAAGAAGTAGAAGGATGGACACTTTCTTCCGATAAAAAGTCATTAGAAAAAACATATACACAAAATACATCAGAAACAGTTATAGTAAAAGACTTAGTAGGAAATCAAGCAGAGGTAAATATTTCTATATCAAATATTTCTAAAGAAACATTTGAGTGTAAAGTAGATTATTCAGAGACTGCTCCTACAAACCAAGATGTAGTGGTAACAATTTCATCTGATGGTAGAGAACTACAAGAAGTAGAAGGATGGACACTTTCTTCTGATAAAAAACAATTAACTAAATCTTATTCAAATAATACTGAAGAGACTGTTACAGTAACTGATATATCAGGAAATACAAGCTTGGTGGATATTAATATATCAAATATTGATAAACAAAGACCATCACTACAATTTTCATATAGTACTGTTGAAATGACAAATCAAAATGTAATTGTAACAATAACATCTGATGAACCATTAAAACAACCAGAAGGATGGTCAATATCAGAAGATAAATGCACAGTAACAAAAACATATTATGAAAATACTACAGATGTTGTCATAATAGAAGATTTAGCAGGAAATGGTGTTGAAGAAAATATATCAATAAATAATATTGATAAAACACCACCTGAATTAACTCTAGATTATCAAACAAGTGGTAATCAAATAACTGTAACAATAACATCTAATGAACCTGTAAAACAACCAGATGGATGGTCAATATCAGAAGATAAATTAACTTTAACTAAAACATATACAGAAGATGAAGTAGAAGTTTTAGATGTAGAAGACTTAGTTGGTAATGTTACAGAGGTAATGATTGAAGTAAGTAGTACTGTAACAAGTGGAAGTGGTAGTTCTACTAACAATCAAAATGGACAAAATAATGATGATAATACAATAGCTAATATGCCAATACCACAAACAGGAGTTATTTCGCTAATAATTATTATTTCTATAGTTGCAGTTATAAGCATAATCTTATATTTAAAATATAAAAAATATGACTCTTTTACAAGAAATACAAGGAAATAAAAAATAAAAGAATAAAGAGAATTAAATAAACTAAAATGAACCCAAATTATTAAACTTTTTTGTCTAATAACTTGGGTTCACTTTTGTATATATTTAGTCTTGTCTTTTATTTATTTGAAGTTGTATAGTTACTGTGGTATAATATAGTTTAAAGATTATGTAAATTTGTAGAGGAGATACATTATGAAAATAAAATTATTAAAGAGAAAAATATTTTTATTTTTAATTTTATTTCTAGCTTTTATATTTATATCTAATTCAAATATTTCATATGCAAGATCAGTTTCATTTAGTTTAAAAGATGGCTTAGCTTATACTATTAAAGATAATATTGATGAAAATAAAGATGATAAAGAAGAAAATCCTAATATAGATATTGATAATGATGAAATTAAATCAGACGAAGATGAAGAAATAGTAGAAAAAGAACAAATAGTACAAAATGGAGCATATATGATTGTTTGTGCAGGAAATGAAGAATATGTGTTAGATGTAGAAGGAGTATCATTAGATAATAAAGCAAATTTGCATATATGGCAAAGGACCAAAGCACCAAACCAAAAATTTTATATAACTTATGAAGGAGAGGGTTATTATAAAATTGCAAGTATAAACTCTGCTAAAATTATTGATGTTGATAGTGCTTCGAAAAAATCAGAAGCAAATATTTGGCAATATGAAAATAACGAAACAGAAGCACAAAGATTTAAAATAATAAATAATAGCGATGGAACATATAGTTTTATTGCTAAATGTTCTGGAATGGCAATAGATGTATCTGGAGGAATATATGAAAATGGAAGGAATGTAAGACAATATTATATAAATAATACTAATGCACAAAAGTTTAAATTAGTAAAAACAGAATTATTAGGTGAAGATATTGTATCAATAAGAAAAGCAAGCAATTATAAAATGATTTTAGATGTACCAAATAATTCTTTTGAAGATGGGAAAGCATTAAATTTATGGGAAGTAAATAATACATTAGCACAGCGTTTTGAAATACATAAAGTAGAAGAAAATAAAGTAAGAATAAGGACAGCATCATCGGGAGGGTGGCTAACAGAAAAAGGAACAAAAAATGGATCTATAGTTGTACAACTAGGAAATAGTTCATCACCAATTACTAAAGCAAATACTTGGAAGGTAGAGTGGAATAATGGAATAACATTTAAAAACATGGAGAGTGGACTTTACTTAGATATTAATGGAAACAGTAATGATAATGGAGCAAAAATACAAGTATGGGAGAAAAATAATAATCAAGAAGCTCAAAGGTTTTTAGTAAATAAAGAAAATTTAATAAGTAATGGGTGGTATGAAATTTCTTCTTTATTAGGAACTACAATGGATTTGGATAATTCTGGATCTGAATGGGGAACTAATATTCAAATGTGGCAAAATAACAACCAATTTAATCAGAAATTTAGAATTACTTATACAGATACAGGATATTTAATTACTACAATGTATGGATTAGCACTGGATGTTGAAAATGGCAGTACAGAAAATGGTGCAAATGTACGTCAATGGGAAGATAATGGAACATCTTGTCAAAGGTGGTGGCCTGAAATAGCAGATAATGGCTATATTAGAATTAAAAATGCAAATTCAGGAAAATATCTAGATGTATGCAATACACTTTCAACAAACGGTGCAAATGTACAGCAATATGAAGGAAATGGTACAAATGCTCAGCTTTGGAAATTAAATTCAACAACATTTGATGAATTTACAAATGCGTGGGGAGATGACTTTCATACAGATATAGTATATTTAAAAACAGTTATAGATAGAGCAAATAGAATTGGAAGTGATACAGACTGGTTTATAGCAGTTGATATTAGACGTTTTAGGATAACAACGCTGCACAGAATTAATGGAAAATGGACAGTAGATGGATGTTTTAATGCAACAATGGGATATTTAGGAAGTAATGGAATGAGTCATACAGGATTGTCAGATCAATCAGGAAAAATGGAAACGAACTGGACTGTAACACATAAAAATGCTAATTGTGATGGAAACTTATGGTTTGTTTGCTTTATAGACCACTGGTTACCTAATGGATATGATGATGGACAAGGATTCCACAATCATTATGAACTTAATGGACAATCATATAGTTCACATGGTTGCCCAAGATTAACAGATGAACATGCAAAATACTTATATGATAATGTACCAGTTGGAACAAGAGTACATATCTGGCATGAATATTAGAAAAAATATTAACAAGATAGGAAAATTAAATCCTATCTTGTTTTTATTAATGATAGTATGCATAATTTGAAAAATATGTAAAAAAATGGTATAATATATTTTAGATTTTATGTAAATATGAAATAAGGAGGAATGGTTATGAGAAGTAAAGTTAAAAATTATAAAATATTTATAAGTTTTATCTTACTTATAACATTTGTATTCATATTTAATTCAAATATATCATATGCAAGAACGGTATCATTTAGTTTACATGACGGATTAGTTACCACTATTAAAGATAATATAAATGATGATACCGATAGCGATAGTAATGATGATTCACAAGATGATAATAAAGATGAAATAGATGACGATGACATAGATAATGATGAAGAGATTGAAGATAACAAAAATCTTATTAAAGATGGTGTATATAAAATAGTATGTGCTGAAAATGAAAAATATTATTTAGATATAGACAATAATTTAGTTGATAATGGTGCTGCCTTACAAATATGGTTAGATTCGGGCTCACCAAATCAAAAATTTTATATAGAACATATGGAAGATGGGTATTATAAAATTGCAAGTATTAACTCTGCAAAAATTATTGATGTAACAAATGCTGATAAAGAATCTGGTACTCCAGTACAACAATATGAGAATAATGATACAGATGCACAAAGATTTAAAATAGTAAAAAATGATGATGATACGTATTCTTTTATAGCTAAATGTTCAGGAAAAGCTTTAGACATTACAGGAGCAATTTATGAAAATGGAACTAAAGTACAACAATATGATATAAATAATTCTGGTGCACAAAAATTCAAATTACAAGAAACAGAGCTTGTAAATGACACAGTAAATGACGGAATTATATCAATAAAATCATCAATAAACCCTAAAATGCAATTAGACATGATAAATTGTTCAGCAGAAGAAGGAAATGAAGTACATTTATGGGAAAGAGCATCAACACTTGCACAGAGATTTGAAATACATAGAGTAGGAGAAAACGAAGTAAGAATAAGAACAGCTGCATCTGGAGGTTGGTTAAAAGAAAGTAGTAATTCTGTAGGGTCAGCAATAGTTCAATCAGGTAATAGTAATACTAAAGCAAGTAATAGTGATACATGGAAAGTAGAATGGAATGATGGAATTATATTTGTTAATAAAGAGAGTGGATTAGCAATTACAATAGATGGTGATATAAATACAAATGGAACAAAAATTAAAGCAAGTGAAAGAAATGACTCAGACTCTCAAAGATTTTTAATTAATATTGAAGACTTAATACCTAATGGATATTATAAAATTCAATCAAAATATGGAACAATGCTAAATGCACCAAATAATAATTTAGGAACACAATTGAGAACGGCAGCAGATTCCACTTCTGTAAGTTTAGTATTTGAAACAGTTAAATATAGTAATGGATATAAAATAATGTCATCTGCAAGTGGCTGGGCAGTAGACGTAAGTGGTGGATCTATAGATAATGCTGCTATAGTACATATGATGACTGATGCAGGAACTACTTCAGAAAGATGGGTTCCAACATTACAAGATGGAGGATATCTAACATTTAAAAATGTAAATTCAGGATTAATGCTTAATGTACATTTATTTAATAAAGAACCAGGAGCAGAGATTAATCAAGGATTGGAAGATCATAGTGATGCGCAACTATGGAAATTAGTGCCAACACAATTAGTTAATGCTTATGTAAGAAGAAACTCTGAATATTATCATGTTGATGCTTCAGGAAAACAAACATTAATTGCAAGAAATCTTGGAGGATGGGATTTTACAGATTGGGATTATGTTATGAGAATGAAAGCATATGCAGATGCAAATGGTTCGCAAACAGATTGGTATGCAACAATTGACTGTGATAGACCATGTAGAGATGTATTTTTCCATAGAGAAAATGGACAATGGGTAGCTGTAGCTGGATATTATGCAGTACAAGGATTTATAACATTAGAAGGTGGATCTAGAACAATACCAGGTGTTCACACAGTAGATCATAAATATGAATGGAGCGTTGCAGGACCTGGATATATAACAAGTTTCTTCCCTCATTGGATAAATGGTGTAGTAAGTCCAGATACAGATGATGCACAAGTATTCCATGGATCTTGGGCTAGAGGTTCATCAGGTTATTCAACACATGGATGTTCAGCAGTTACATTAGAATATTCAAAATGGATATATGACAATATACCTTTAGGAAGTACAGTACATGTTGTAGGTAATGCAACAGGTATTCCAAGTGGAGCAGATCCAGACATGCCATCTGATGTACAAGTATATACAATTACTGATCCTTTTGCTTAATAATGATTAAATAGAGTGAAGATATGTAAATTCACTCTATTTTTAGTTACCATAATTTGATAAAAAGACTAAAATATGGTATAATATAGGTTAGATGTTATGCAAATAGATGATAAGGGGGATAAAGTATGAAAACTAAAATTAAGTATTATAAAATATTTATAAGTTTTATCTTACTTACGATTTATATATTCATGTTTAATTCTAGTATATCATATGCAAGAACAGTCTCATTTAGTTTACATGATGGTTTGGTCACAACAATAAAAGATAATATATCTACTGATGATGAGGAAGAAAAAGAAGACGAAGAAAATAAAGATGATGAAGCTAATAATGAAGAAGATAAAGATGAAGATATAGAAGAAATAGATAAAAACCAAATTGTAAAGAATGGCGTATATTTTATTTCATGTGCAAAAAACACAGATTATGTATTAGATATATATGGTAATTCATTAGATTGGGGTGGTAATCTACAAATTTGCAGCAGAAATGGTGGAGCTAATCAAAAATTTTATATTACATATGAAGGAAATGGATATTATAAAATAGCAAGTATTGGATCAGCTTTAATTATAGATGTTAAAGATGGTGTAAAAGAAAATGGAGCGAATATACAACAATGGGAAGATAATGGAGCTGATGCACAGAGATTTAAAATAGTGAAAAATGATGATGATACATATTCTTTTATAGCTAAATGTTCAGATAAAGCTATAGATGTTAATGGCGGAATATTTAAAGAAGGAACAAATGTGCAACAATGGGATTTCATTAATAGTGATGCACAAAAATTTAAGTTAGAGGAAACTGAATTTATAAATGATAATGAAATAGTATCTATAAAAAAGGCTTCGAATAATAAGTATGCTTTAGATATCGATAATAACTCATCAGCTAATGGAACTGTACTTCAATTATATGAAGTTAACAATACTTTTGCACAAAGATTTGAGTTAGAAAGAGTAGCTAAAAACGAAGTTAGAATAAGAACGGTATCTTCAGGTGGATGGCTAACTGAAACAGGAACTACAAATGGTTCAAATATAGTCCAAAATGGTAATAGTAAAACACCAATTGAAGATGCCAATACATGGATACTTGAATGGGATGGAGGAATTTTACTAAAAAATAAAGAAAGTAATTTATATATAGATGTAGATTCTAATATCTCAGAGAATAAACAAAAAGTACAAGTTTATGAAAAAAATAATAATCCGTCACAAAAATTTATAATTAATAGAGAACATTTAATTAATGATGGATGGTATGAAATAAATTCGGCACTTGGTAATAATGTTGACTTAGACCATGGCAAATCTGATTGGGGAGTAAATATATTAGCTTGGCAAAAGAATGATCAAAACAATCAAAAATTTAGATTTACATATACTGATTCTGGATATAAGATTTCAACAATATACGATTTAGCAGTAGAAGTAATTGAAAGTAAAACTACTAATGGAGCAAATGTACAACAATGGGAAGATAATGGAGCTTTATGTCAAAGATGGTTACCTGTAGTAGTAGATGGTGGATATGTAAAATTAAAAAATGCTAATTCTAAAAAATATTTAGATATTGAAAATGAATCAGCTGCAAATGGAGCAAATATAATACAATACGAAGAAAAAGATTCACAATCTCAAAATTGGAAAATAGTACCTACAGGAATAGTTAGTGGATGGTTTAAAATGAATGGGGATATGTATTGTGTAGATCCAGCGACAAATCAATTAGTAAAAAATTGTACAAGAGTAGATCCAACCATGACAGATCCTAGTCAATTTGGTTCAATATATGATTTTGATGAAAATGGACGTGCAACATGGCACTTACCAACTTTTGAAGATTTACCAGGTGGACATGGAAAATCAGCACCAATTCCTACACCAATGGGTGATGAAAGACAACGTACATTATTATATGCACTATCTAGAGTGGGATGTGATTATAAATTGTTTGAAGCACCTACAGGATTTGTATGTGATGGTTTAATAGCTTGGTCATTTACTAATGCAACAGGTAAGAGGTTTAGAACAGATAATACAGCAATAGATGATCAAGATATGAGTTATCAATATAACTATATTACAAAACTAAATGGTATTCAAACAGATATATCAAATGCAAAACCAGGTGATATAATATTCTGGGGAGACCCAGCTGTAATAGGTAATAATGCAACTCATGGTAGTCGTCATGTTTCTATTTACTATTATGGAGATTACATGATTCATGCTGCAGATGTAAGTCATGGGGTATGTATAGGAAACTTTAGCACTGATCAAAATGCATTTAGAGATTTTATTGGATTTGGATCACCATATGTAGATACAAGTAAATGTGAAATACCTAATATTTTTAATTAAGGTAAAAATTGTAAAATAAAATAGAGAATAATAATATAAAATAAAATCAAGGTATTGTATAAAATATCTTGATTTTATTTTTAAAAAAAATATATAATATGTATTGACTTAGAGTTAGCTTTAAGTGATATAAATAAAATTAACATATAAAGGAGATAAAAATGGAAAAATATAATACTTTAGAATTTTATAATAATAATGCGAAGATGTATTTTGAGCAAACTATTGAGGCAAGTATTGAAGAGAATTATACTAAATTTTTAAGTAGAATACCTACAAATTCATATATCTTAGATTTTGGTTGTGGATCAGGAAGAGATAGTAAATATTTCTTAGAAAAAGGATATAAAGTTAAGGCAATTGATGGATCAAGTGAAATGTGTAAGCTTGCATCAAGTTACATAAGGCAGGATGTTGAATGTATGAAATTTGATGAATTAAGTGATGAAAATATATATGATGGAATATGGGCTTGTTCATCAATATTACATGTAGAAAAAGAAGATTTACCACATGTATTAAAGAAAATGATAAAAGCCTTAAAGAAAAACGGAATTATTTATACAGCTTTTAAAAAAGGTAAAGGTTATGAAATAAAAGAAGGAAAATACTATAATTTTTTAACTAAAGAAGAATTGGAAGATATTTTAAGAGAAATTAATAAAACTTCAAATGAAAAAGCAGAATTGATTGATTATTTTGAGACATTGCCAAGCACAAAGAGAAAAGGAACAATAACTTGGGCAAACTATATTATTAAAAAAATAAGTATAGGAGAAGAACAATAATATAATGATTATAGAATATGAAGAAAAATATTTAGAAGATATAAAAGACTTATTAGTTGAATTAGAAAAAGATATGATAGAAATAGATAAAGATAGTTTGGATATACTTCACAAAGATTATAGAGAAAAAATGGCACTTGTGGATTTAGATAAAGTTAATAAAAACAATGGTAAATGTTATATATATTTAGACGATAATAATAATGTTCAAGGATTAATAATGGGTATTTTAGTAAGTTATGATAAATTTGATTATTTAGACTATAAATGTCCAAAAAAAGGTGAGGTTATTGAGCTTATTGTGTCTAAAAAATCTAGAGGAAAAGGAATAGGAGAAAAATTAATAAATAAAATAGAAAAGTATTTTAAATCTTTAGGATGTGAATATATGTCATTAGAGGTATTTGCATATAATGATAAAGCAATAAATTTTTATAAGAAAAATGGATATCATTCGAGAATGGAATATATGATAAAAAAGATTGATTAAGATAAATTGTAATATTGCAATATAGACTAAATTATAATTTAAGGAAGTGAGAATTATGACTATATCAGAAGTAAGTAAGAAATATAATTTAACACAAGATACAATAAGATATTATGAAAAAATAGGATTATTACCACAAATACCGAGAAACAAGAATGGAATTAGAAATTTTGATGAAGAATCATGTAGATGGATTGAATTTATAAAATGTATGAGAAATGCAGGTATGGAGATAGAAATATTAATTAAATATGTCACATTATTTAGACAAGGTAAAGATACTGTAAAGGAAAGAAAAGAGCTTTTAGAAGAACAACGAAAAAAACTTCTTGAAAAACAAAAAAATATTAATGAAACATTGGAAAGATTAAACTACAAAATTAAATTATATGATGAAATTGAATGTGGAACTAGAAAAGATTTTACTGAGAAAATATAAAATTATAAAATAATTATAGAAAGAAGGTCTTTATATGGAAAAATCAAAAGTATATTTTACAAAAGAAATAACACCGGAAAGTGTTGTTAAAATGTATGAAAAATTAGGAGTTAATTTACCTGGAAAAGTTGCTGTTAAATTGCATTCAGGTGAAGAAGGAAATCAAAATTATATTAGACCAGAATTTGTAAAAGCTATTGTAGAAGAAGTAAATGGAACCGTTGTTGAATGTAATGCAGCATATGGTGGTGCAAGAAATACAACAGAGAAACATAAAAAATTAATAGAAAGTCATGGATGGACTAAATATTTTGATGTAGATATTATGGATGCCGAAGGACCAGATTTAGAGTTAAAAATATCAAATGGAAAAATATTAAAAGAAAATTTTGTGGGAAAAGATATTGAAAAATATGATTCAATGCTTGTTTTATCACATTTTAAAGGGCACCCAATGGGAGGATATGGAGGAGCATTAAAACAATTATCAATAGGTTGTGCTTCATCATATGGAAAAGCATGGATTCATTCAGCAGGAAAGTCTAAAGATCAATATACAATATGGGATAACTTACCAGAACAAAATAAATTCTTAGAATCAATGGCTGATGCCGCTTCAAGTGTTGTTAATTATTTTGGTAAAAATATTGTATTTATTAATGTTATGTGTAATTTATCGGTGGATTGTGATTGTTGTGCAATTGCAGAAGATCCTTGTATGAAAGATATAGGTATTTTAGCAAGCATAGATCCAATTGCAATAGATCAAGCTTGTATTGATTTAGTATATAACTCTGATGATCCAGGTAGAGATCATTTTGTTGAAAGAGTAGAAAGACAAAATGGCGTTCATATAATAGAAGCAGCAGCAGATTTAGGTTTTGGAACAAGAGATTATGAACTTATTAATGTAGATCAATAATATTGATGTGGACGGAGCAAAGAGTATTTTATCAAAACAAGCCCGTCCCCAATTGTAAAAATAGAAGTGATTAAATCATTTCTATTTTTGTTTTTTGGAAAATATCGAAAAACAATAAAAAAATATTGACAATCAAAAAATATGGCTATATACTAATAGGCAATAAGGAAAGTAATTACAATTTTTAGGAGGAAGATTTAATGAAAATATTAGGAGAGAAAAGTCTTTCGGCAAAAGTAGAGAATGGACTAAAAATTTTATTTTGGATAATTGTATTATTAGATATTATAGTATTTGGAATTACATGTACTTCATTATTTTTTGAATTTAACAGTTTTTCAGTTAGAGAAAATTTTATATTTAGAATAATTTTAGAAGGATTAATAGGATTTGTTGTTTTGCTTACTGGAATTGTTGCATTATTTATTATTTATCAATTTATTAAGATATTTAAGAATTTAAAAGAGAATAAGCTATTTGAAAAAGATAATTCTAAATATTTAAATAAAATTTGGATAATGTCAATAATTATAGGAAGTTTATATTTTATTATTTTTATAGGATCTAGTATCTTTTTGAAATACTTTAATTCAATAGATATTTTAAGTGAATTTTTATTAAAGATTTTAATTTTAGTATTTTCAGTTAGCTTTTTAATATTTGGAATTGGTATTAAGATTTTAAATTGTATATATATAAAGGCTATTGAGTATAAGGAAGAAAATGATTTTACTATTTAATATAGAAAGGAGAAGGAGATAAAGTGTCAATTATTGTAAATGTGGATATAATGCTTGCAAAAAGAAAAATGTCATCTGGAGAACTTGCAGAAAAAATAGGAATAACTCCTGCTAATCTTTCAATATTAAAAACAAATAAGGCAAAGGCAATAAGGTTTTCAACTTTAGAAAAATTATGCGAGGTTTTAGACTGTAAGCCAGGGGACATATTAGATTATGAAAAATAAAAACAAGGAGAAATATTATTATGGAAATTATAAGTAGTATTTTTCTTGCCATATTTCAATCTATTTTGTTTTATGGTAAAGAAATAGGAATTTCTATGTTATTATTTTCTGTTATAGGAAATGTAATAATATATTATATTTTAAAGAAAAATAAAAGAATAAAAAATAAAAATGGATTTATTCTAATAATTCCAATTATATTATTGAGTAGTACATATTTTATATTTGCAAATAGAATATTTTATATACTTAATATTCTAATTATATTTTTATTAAATCTACTTATGTATGGAATAATGATTAATCCTAAAAATTATTTAAAAAACTATTTTTTAAGTTCGGTTGAATTATTAAAATCAACAATTACAGGATTTCATAGAGGAGTAGAATATACAAAAAAAGAAGCAAAACAACATATAAAAACAAATGAAAAAATAAATAAAGATAATATTAAAAAGGTAGCAATCTCGTTATTGATAGTATTTGCAGTTGTAGGAATAGTTATATTATTACTTGTTTCAGCAGATAGTATTTTTGCTAATATTTTTGAAAACATAGGAAGTATTTTTAATTATATAAATATAAGTAGTACATTTAGTATGATTATAAGAATCGCACTTGTTATAATTGCATATTTTTTATTTTTAAGTTTTATTTTGAAATTAAAGCAAAACTATAATATTGAAACAAAAGAAATAAAAAATAGTAATAATAAATACGCATTTACAATAAAGCTACTTTTAATTGCATTAAACATAGTGTATTTAGTTTTCTGTTTTATCCAAGTAGAGTCATTATTTGCGAAAATAAATACTGCAGAATTTAGTTATGCAAATTATGCAAGAACAGGTTTTTTTCAACTTATGATTGTTTCATTAATAAACTTTGTAGTTATATTAGTATCAAATAAATTTAATGAAAACAAAGAAAAGAGTATTAAAATATTAAATTTATTTTTAGTAATATTTACAGTTATAATTGCTTTATCATCAATGTATAGAATGTATATGTATCAAATGGAATTTGGTTTGACTTATTTAAGAATGTTTGTATATATTATACTAATAACTGAGCTGTTAACATTTATACCAATAGTAATATATATATTTAATGAGAAATTTGATTTCCTAAAATGGAGTGGCATTATTTGGATTTGTATTTATTGTATAATTAATTATATGAATATTGAAAAGATAATAATAAATTACAATATAAGTAACACAAATAGCGATAGAACTATTGATTATGAATACATATCAGAAATTGCAAGTGAAGATAGTTTTGGGATTTTAGAAGAAAAATTAGAAGATAATAATATTAGCTCATCAGACAGATTAGAAATAACAAGAAAAGTATTAAATCTTGGAATAGATTCAAAAGAAATAAAATGGCAAGAATTTAATATATCAAAATGGAGAGTAAGAGAAAAAAATATAGATACACAAAAGCTATTTAATGAAGTTATAGAATTAGAAAATAAAGCATATGAAGAAGAATTGGAAAGAGATATAGCTAAAAGCAAATTAGATAAATCAGATGATGATTATGTATATAAAAAAGAAATAAATAAAGATGAAATTTATATAGTAGATGTAAAGTCATATGCAACAGGAGTTGAATTATGGTCTATTGGGAAAATTACAGATAATGGTACAAAATATACAGAAATTAATGAAATTGATTTACCACCAACAAGTAAAATAGAATTTTTTGAAAATGGATTAGGTTTTTTAGAAAGAGCAGATAGTATTTATTGTGCAAGTTCTGATTTATTAATAACTCATGATTCAGGCAAGACATTTGAAATAATTGATTTTCCAGAAGGAGAATTTACTTTATCAGATCCAGAAGGAGAAGAATGGGATAATTGTTATGACTATTATTATTTACCAACAAGAGAAAGTGATGGAACATTGACAGTACTTGTTTCTGGTGGATATGAAGGAGGATACAATGGAGGAAAGACAAGAGCTAAATATATTTCAAAAGATAATGGTAAGACTTGGAAGTTCGTAAGAGAGGTTTGGAAAGAAGAATAAGCTTTAATAAAGTAGGATTATTTTATGTAATATTATATAAAATAATCCTTTTTTTATGATATAATAAAATGCATATTAAATTTATAAAAAAATATTGACTTGGAGCAAACTTTAAGTGATATAAAATAAACTTCAAAACTATAAAATGTTTTTTAATTAAGATATGTTTAAGGAGGAGTTATGAAAACATTATATTTTGATTGTTCAAGTGGTATTAGTGGGAATATGACTCTTGGAGCGCTATTAGAAATTATAGGAGATGATAATTTCTTATTAAATGAATTAAAGAAATTAAATATAGATGGATATAAAATAGAGATATCAAGTAAAGTGAAAAATGGAATTACAGGTAAATATGTAGATGTTATATTAGATGAAGAGTGTAATCACCATCATCATGAGCATGAACATCAAGATAATGAAAATATTCATGAACATGAACATAATCATGCTCATCACCACCATGAACATAGAAATTTAAATGATGTAAATGAGATAATAGACGAAAGTTCAATAGATGAAAAATCTAAAGATTTAGCTAAAAGAATATTTTTAAGAGTTGCAAAGGCAGAATCTAAAGTACATAACAAACCATTAGAGGAAGTTCATTTCCATGAAGTTGGTGCAATTGACTCAATAGTTGATATTGTTGGAACCGCTATATTGATAAATAAAATAAATCCGGACAAAATTATATCTAGTATTGTTAATGATGGATATGGATTTATAGAGTGTGCGCATGGAACTATGGCAGTTCCAGTACCTGCTACGACAGAAATATTTGCTTCTTCAAATGTTAAATTTAGACAAATTGAAGTAGATACAGAACTTGTTACTCCAACAGGTGCAGCAATTATAGCTGAACTTGCAGAAGATTTTACTATGCTTCCAGCAATGGTAACAAAAAAGGTTGGTTGGGGTGCAGGATATAAAGATCTTAGTATTCCAAATGTATTAAAAGTATATTTAGGTGATATGGAAGATCCTTGTAAAAACTTTATTGTAATGGAAACCAATATAGATGATTGCAGTGGTGAAATTTTAGGACATACAGAAGAGCTTTTATTTAAAAATGGTGCATTAGATGTATTCTTTACTCCAATTTTTATGAAAAAGAATAGACCAGCATATATAATGACAGTTGCTTGTAGAAAGGAAGATATACTTAATTTACAAAAAATAATATTCAGAGAAACAACAACAATTGGTATTAGATATAGATCTGAATATAGAACAGAACTTAAAAGAGAAAAGATAGAAGTAAAAACAAAATTTGGAGAAATTAAAGCTAAAAAAGTTAAATACAATGGAGAAACATATATATATCCAGAATATGAAAGTTTAAAAGAAGTAGCAAGTAAAAACAATATACCTTTAAAAGAATTGTATAAGTTAAATGAGTTTAATTAATGAAATTAAAATAAATAGTTTTTATAAAATAAGTTAGGATAATATAAAAATAAAAATATAAATTTTAGATAATTAAAAATTAATAAAAGTAGGAAAATGTATGAAAGAAAATTTATTAAAATTTTATTTAAATGAATTAAAATATGAAGAAAAGCCTGAGTTTTTAGAAAAATATTTAGAAGCTCCGTCCTTAAAAAGATTAGAAAAAATAGGGTATTTTTGTGGAATGGATTATGCATCAAAAAACATATATAATTTTAAAGAACATATTACTAGATTTGATCATTCTTTAACAGTTGCTTTACTAACATGGAAATGCACTAAAGATAAAAAAGCAACTCTTGCTGGGCTCTTTCATGATATCTCTACACCTTGCTTTTCACATGTAATAGATTATATGAATAAAGATTATAAAAAGCAAGAAAGTACAGAAGAATACACAGAAGATATAATAAAAAAAGATAAATATTTATTAAAATGCTTAAAAGAAGATAATATTAATATTGATGATATTATTAATTTTAAAAAATATAGTATTGTGGATAATGATAGACCAAAACTATGTGCAGATAGGCTGGATGGAGTTATACTAACAGGAATTGCTTGGACTAAAAATATCCAATATGATGATATAAAAAATATAATAAATGATATTCATATATATGATAACGAAATAGGTTTTAAAACAAAAGAAGTAGCAGATAAAGTTGTAAGCGTTAGTAAAAGTATTGATATATACTGTCATTCTAAAGAAGACAATTATATGATGGAATTACTTGCTAAAATAGCAAAATATGGTATTGACAAAAAATATATTACATATTCAGAATTATTTACTTCTACAGAAGAAAATATTATAAATAAATTAAAAAACACTTATGATAAACAATTATTAGATTATTTTAATGAATTTGAAAATATATCTCAAAATGAAATACCAGATATAGATTTGCCTGATGTTAAAATACGAGATTTAAAGCCAATAGCTAATGGAAAGAGAATTTAAGATAATATAAGTTAAAACTAAATTTTAAAGAAGGTTTAAATTGCTTTTTTAAATCTTCTTTATTATATACTAATTAATTAAAACACAAATGAAGGAAAGTGATATGTTTCTAATATGAGAAGAGATAAAATAGAAGAAATAAAAGAATCAATTAATAATTTTATAAAAATAGTAAAAGAAAAAATAAAAAAGTTACCTAATAAAATTAAAATTGTTTTAGGAATTATATTAATAGTAACTATATTGACTACATCTATTTTAATAAATATTGCTGAAAGTAGTAAACAAAAATATGAAATATATGATGGATCTAATTTAAATGAAAATAAATATCCTGGATATAAAGAACTAATTGACAAATTAAAGAAAAATCATCCAAATTGGACTTTTACGCTGCTATATACTAGGTTAGATTGGAATGAAGTGATAAAAAATGAAGGACATTCTGATTATAGAATAAGTCCATTAAATCTAATTCCAGATTCATCTGATTATCCAGATGATTGGAGATGTGATATTGATAAAGATAAAAGATATGATAATGGGACATGGGTATGTGCGTCTGATAAAGCAATTGAAAATAAAATGGATCCACGTAATATATTAAATGAAGAAAATATATTCCAGTTTTTAGAATTAAAATATACAGAGGGAGCTCAAACAATTAATGGAATAATGTATCTTACAGAAGGTTCGTTTTTGGAAGGAGAAAGTATTGCTAAAGCATTAATTGAAGCGGGTAAAAATGCTAATGTAGATCCATATTTTATTACATCGAGACTCATACAAGAACAAGGAAGAGATGGTACAACTCTTTCAAGAGGATACGAATATAATGGTATAATTGTATATAATCCTTTTAATATAAATGCAACAGGAAATTCAAGTAGTGAAATTATAGAAAATGCTGCTAAGTATGCATACGAACAAGGATGGAATAGTATAGAAAAAGCGTTAATAGGAGGAGTAGATTTCGTTAAAAATGGATATATTGATGTAGGGCAAAATACTTTATATTTACAAAAATTTGATGTTATTAACATTGATGGGGAATTATATACTAATCAATATATGCAAAATTTATTAGCTCCAGAATCTGAAGCTATAAATATGAGAGCAATTTATAATGCTTCACAGACAATAGATTCAAATTTAAATTTTATAATACCGGTATACGAAAATATAAAATAATAATGGTAATTAATTATATAAAGCATATAGAAACTTTACATAAAACAGGAATAGTGGTATAATTTAAACATGCAGATAAGCATCTTGCTAGCAATAGCAGATTCTTAAATGACAGTAACAATTGTTTAGTCAAGCAAAGGAAAGGATGGATTTACATGAAAATGACTAATGCAATCAAAATGCGGAAAATATTGGCAATAAGTTTTTATGTGTCGTTTGTAGCTTTTGCGATTCTGCTGTCGGCTGAGATATTTGTTCCTTCAACCATCTGGATGATTATCTTTATTTTTATGGCGATAACATTCGCAAGTGGGTTGCTTATGGACCTTACTATTTGCCGAGAAAAGAAGAGCGGTAATTTGCTACTTAGACTAAAGGGAGAGATTAAAAAGATCTTAAAAGAGATTTGTAAATTTATCCCTGTATGGATACTTTCAATTATTGTTTCGACAATAATGACTGGATTCTTTGGAGAACCAAACAATCAGACAAGTGTAGAAAGTACAGCTCAAAGTTCTGCAATAACATCTGTTATTATGATGTTACTTATTGTAGGACCTTTCATTGAAGAGTATATCTTCAGATTTTTACCATATAAGTTTATAAAAAATGAAGTGCTCTACATTTTGATTTCGAGTATTGTGTTTTCTGCATTTCATGTGTTTGGCGATGCAAGTCCTTTATTGCATATTTGGATGTATGCAATAAGGTCATTCTATTATGGGTATCGATATTACAAAACACAGGACATATGGGTAACGATTGCTTTACATGGTTTTAACAACTTGATTGCAGTTTTGCTCATGATTTAAATCCAGAAGGTGGGGGAGATGGTTATCATTTGATGCTGTTTCCTCCACTATATTTATTATAACAAAATAATATAAAATCAAAGTATTTTTTTTAGATAAAAATATATTTATAAAAAATACTACACAAAATAAAAAAAATGTGATAAAATATCAAAAGTTATAATTTTATGCAAAAATTTAACTAATAAATTTTAAAATATAAAATAAAGAAGGAGGAATTTAACCATGTCAGGACATTCAAAATGGCATAATATTCAAGCAAAAAAGGGTAAAGCAGATGCTGCAAGAGGAAAAATATTTACAAAATTAGGTAGAGAATTATTAATAGCAGTTAAGCAAGGTGGTCCTGATCCGGCCGGTAATTCTAAACTAAAAGATGTAATAGCAAAATGTAAGGCAAATAATATGCCTAATGATACAATAAATAATGCAATAAAAAAAGCATCAGGAGCAAATAACAGTGAAAACTATGAGGAAATAACTTATGAAGGATATGGAATAAATGGTGTAGCTGTCATAGTTGAAGCAAGTACAGATAATAAAAACAGAACAGCTGCAGATGTAAGACATGCTTTTGATAGAGCAGGAGGAAATTTAGGAACATCAGGTTGCGTATCATATATGTTCTCTAAAAAAGGTGTAATTGTTATAGAAAGAGAGTCAACAAATTTATCTGAAGATGATATGATGATGCTTGCTTTGGAAAGTGGAGCAGAGGATTTTGAAGCAACGGATGAGTGTTATGAAATAACAACAACACCAGAATCTTTTTCAGATGTAAGGGAAGCATTAGAAGGAAAAGGTATAGAATTCTTAGAAGCTGAAATTCAAATGGTTCCATCTACATATGTTAAATTAGATGAAAAAGATGGAGAAAAAATGCAAAGATTAATTGATAATCTTGAGGATTTAGATGATGTAATGAATGTATATCATAATTGGGAAGAATAATTTAATAAATAATCAAAAGATAAATTAAATGATAATATATATTAGTAAAAGCAGAGTTTATATAGCATCTATATATATTCTGCTTTTTAATTTGATATTAATATTATAATAAATAAATTATATAAAATATAACAAGGGGGAAAAATAATGAAGAAAAAAACATTATTAATTGTAGTAATATCAATATTAGTTGTATTACTTATTGTAGCAGGTGTTTTTGCATATTTATTCTTAGGAACAGACATATTTAAGTCAGATAAAGAATTATTTGCAAAATATACATCACAAGTTTTAGAAGAAGATGAATTTATACCAAAATTATTAACTGATTACGAAACAAGAAAAGACATAAAACCATATGAAAGTAATGGTAAAATTTCAGCTAATGTTGAAATTTTAGCTGACTCAGCAACAACAAATATACCTCAAGAACTTCAATCAGCAATACAAACAGCAAATAATACAAATATAACATTTAATGGTAAAGTTGATAAAACAAACAGAAAAATTGAAGAAAACTTCAAAGTAAATTATACAGATTCTGTTAATTTACCATTCACATTTAGACAAGATGGTGACAGATATGGAATATTAGTAAATAATATTTCTGAATCAAATTTTGTAGCAGTAGATAATAACAATATACCAGCATTACTTCAAGCTTTAGGTGCAACAAATATATCAGGAGTTCCTAATAAAATAGAAATACCTGATATAGAATCATTAAACTTAACAGATGATGAAAAAACTCATATTAAAGAAACATATATTACACCAATGTATGAAGGAATTTCAGAAGATAAATTTACAAAAATAGAAAATGAAGATGGAACAGTTAGTTATGAACTAAATCTTACTCTTCAAGAAGTAAAAGATATTCTATCACAAACTTTACAAAGGCTAAGCGAAGACCAAAGAATGATTGATAAATTAAATTCTATATATAGTGAAATGTCAACAGACCTTAACTTAGTTCAAACTTATTCATCAGTAAGTGGAACAACAAATCAAACAACTCAACTTACTTCAGAGAATGTTTTAGAATTAAAAAATGATATAGATTCAAAAACAATTACTGGTGGAAATTTAAGAATACAAGTAACAGAAAATAAAAGATCAACATCAAAATTAGCTTTAGAAGTTACAGAAGCAGATGATATAACAAGTTCAAATACAAATAATACAAACTATAATACAGATTACAATACAGATTATAACTCAAGTTATAATTCAAATAATAATTTAAACAATTATACAAGTAGCACACCAAATACATATACAGCTACTACTGGTGAAACAACTGAAATTATATCTAATCCTACAGAAGAGGAAGAACCAGAAAAAGTTTTATTTGAGGTTTCAAAAACTCAAGCTGATGAAGCAAGCGCATCTTATACAATGAATGTAACATATAATGGAATTAATTATATTACTATTAATATGGAATATGCTAAATTAAATACAGATACTCCATCTGAAAAAATCACATTAAATGTTCAAGAACCAGAAACTGCTAAAATGACATATACTTTAGAAAAGAATCTAACATTTGGAAATGAAGTTACAATTGATGGAATAGATGATACATATGCATACGTTTTAAATAATCATTCAGCAAATGAAAACTTACCATTCTTAATGCAATATGCACAAAGTTTGTCACAAATTAATGCACAACATATGACACAAATAGGATATCCAACAGAAGCAATAAATCCAGTATTTATGTGGACTTTAACCCCTGCTATTTCAGCAATAATACAATCTCAAGCAGAAAATGCTGTAACAAACTCTAACATGGGGCAAGAAGCTGCTACAGCATATAATAGTGAATTTACAGCATATGAAGGAAATGTAACAGGTTCAAGAGTTAAAACATTAATTGATACAATAGTAAATCATAATTTAGTAGAAACAGATAATAACAATAAAATACAAGTATTACCTACAACAGGAAACACAACTGTTAACTCATCAGAAATAAATCAAAATTATACAGATTCTACATATCTAAGTCAAGTAAAAGCAGCAATCATAGATGCATCAATGTATAATATATCATTTGGTAAAGATTCTACTTCAGGAAAAATAACTACTGTATATATTTCTCCTGCAAGTACAACTACTAATTCAGGAAATACAACTAATAATGCAAATACAACAACTACAAATACTGTATCTAATAGTAGTACAATGAGCAATATGATGACAGATGCACAAAGCTTTATAAACTAAAATAAAAATTAATTATAATAATTAAAAAATTATAATAAATATAGTTCTAAAAAATAAAATACAGCATATATATTTAATATATGTTGTATTTTTATTTTTTATAAAGATATAGATAAATTCAAAAGACAAAGAAAAAGGAGAAAATAAAATGGATAAGTTAGCTGAAGTTATTAACTATTTTCCATATGGTATTAAACAATGTATCCAAGAATTTAGTGATGATTTTAATTTATTAGAAGAAATTAGAATTAGAGTAGATAGAGAAATTTTATTAAAAATAGGACAAGTAGAATATATCTTAAATTATATAGTTTCATCAAAAGAAATTTTAGAAATTCTTCAAAAAATATGTGATAACTCAATTTATACATATCAAAATCAAATTTGCAACGGATATATAACAATAAAGGGTGGACATAGAGTTGGAATCACAGGTAGCATTGTTTTTAAAGAAGGACAAGTAATTAATATATCACATATATATAGTTTAAATTTTAGAATTGCAAAAGAAATAATAGGATGCAGTAATAAAATACTTAAATACATACTAAATATTAAAGAAAATACAGTATTTAATTCAATAATATTATCTCCACCTGGTAGAGGTAAAACTACACTATTACGAGATTGTGTAAGAAATATAAGTGATGGAATAGAAGAAATTGGGTTTAAAGGAATTAATGTTGGAGTGGTTGATGAAAGAGGAGAAATTGCTGCAATGTATAAAGGTATACCTCAAAATGATTTAGGAAAAAGAACAGACATATTAGATAATGTATCAAAAGATATAGGAATGAAAATGCTTATACGATCCATGAATCCAAATGTAATTGTTGCTGATGAAATAGGAACTGCAGAAGATGTTTTAGCAATAAATTATGCTGTGTGTTCTGGAATAAAAGGAATATTTACAGCTCACGGAAGTACCTTAAATGATATTATTTTAAATCCAATATTAAAAAAATTATATGAGATAAAAGTTATAGAAAAAATCATTTTAATAGAAAAAGATAGAAGCTTAAAGCTTTTATATAGTAAATATTAAATTAGGGGAGAGATTATAATCATGATGTTTATTAAGGTATTTGTATTATTATTAATATTTTTAGTTTGTTTAAATTCAGGAAAAATAATTGCAAAAAAATATTCAGATAGAGTTGAAGAATTAAAAGATATGAAGAACGGGCTTAATATGTTTTTAACTAAAATTAGATTTACATATGAAGCAATTCCAGAAACTTTTATTGAAATTGGAAACAATATAAATGGTAATATTGGAAAAATATTTATAAAAGCATCAAAAAAAATGAATGAAAGAACAGCAGGAGAGGCATGGAAAGAAGCTTTAGAAGAACAAAGCAATAATTTAGTAAAAGAAGATATATTAGTACTAAATAAATTAGGAAGAATGCTTGGAAAAACAGATATAGAAGGACAAATAAGTGAAATTAAATTAGTACAAGATTTCCTAAATACTCAAATAGAAATTGCAGAAAAAGAAAAGGAAAAAAATGAAAAATTATATAAAACACTTGGTGGAGTATTAGGGTTAGCTATTGCGATTATATTAGTTTAATAGAAAGGATATTTAAATATGGAAATTGATTTATTATTTAAAATAGCAGCCATTGGTATTTTAGTTGCGGTTCTTCATCAAGTTTTAGTAAGAGCCGGGAGAGAAGATCAAGCTATGATGACAACACTTGCAGGACTTGTTATTGTACTTACTTTAGTTATAAAAGAAATAAGCACATTGTTTGATTCAGTAAGAACTATGTTTGGATTATAACTAAAAGGGAAAGGATAATACATATAAATGGATATTATTAAGATTATAGGAATTGGATTAATTGCTGTAATAATAATTGTTATAGTAAGACAATATAAACCAGAATTTACGTTATATATTTCTTTATTAGCAGGAGCTATTATTTTATTTTTAGTAATGGACAAACTTTCTGAAATTATAAACTTATTAGAGTCACTATCAAATAAAACATCAATTAATAACGAATTTTTAAAATTATTAATAAAAATAACAGGTATTGCTTTTTTAACAGAATTTGCAGTAAGCATATGTAAAGATACAGGAGAAAATGCAATAGCAAATAAAGTAGATATGGGTGGAAAAATAATAATTGTATCAATGTCTATACCAATTATATCGAGTTTGCTTGAAACTATAGTAGAAGTATTACCATAAATTTTTGAAAGGTATTCAAATGATAAAATATTTAAGAAAACATAAAAAAAAGTTAATACTATTTAATACTATTTTTATAGCTGTTTTTCTTGTTATGACTAATAAAGCAATAGCTACAGAAAATTTAGAAAATACTATTAGCGAAGACGAAATAATAAAAGCTCAACAAGAAAATTTAAATATTGATGATTTTATACAAGAAGCAGATGTTTATACAGAAAATGTATATGAAGATATAGACATAGGTGAATTATTCTCCTCAGCTATTACAGGTAATATAGATAATGAAAATATTTTCAAAAGTATTATTAATGCTGTTGGAGGAGAAGTATTTGATGCAATAAGTGTACTAGGAAGTATATTAGTCATAATTGTTATTCACAGTATTTTAAGAGCAATTTCTGAAGGATTAGAAAACAAAGGAATTTCACAAATTATCTATTATGTACAATACATACTTATAGTTACACTAATTATGACAAATTTTGTACAAATAATAAATATAGTAAAAAATGCAATACAAAATCTAGTTGAATTTATGAATATGTTAATTCCAATCCTAATAACACTTATGATAACTACAGGAAGTATAGTAAGTGCAAATTTAATACAGCCTCTTTTATTGTTTTTAATAACTTTTGCAGGTAATTTTATAGTAGGAATTATAATTCCTATTGTACTAATATCTACATCATTAGGGATTGTATCAAATATATCGGATAAGATTCAGATAAATAAATTATCAAATTTTTTTAAATCAAGTAGTATATGGATTCTTGGAATTATTTTAACAATATTTGTTGGACTTGTATCTATAGAAGGAACACTTAGTAGTAATGTTGACGGAATAACAGCTAAAACTGCAAAAGCGGCAGTAAGTAGTTTTATACCAGTAGTAGGTAAAATTCTAGGAGATGCAGTAGATACTGTTATAGGATGTAGTTCAATACTTAAAAATGCTACAGGTATAGTTGGAATAATCGTATTAATAGGAATTGCTATAATACCAATTATAAAGCTTGCAATTCTAATGGGAGTGTATTATCTTACTTCTGCAGTTTGTCAACCAATAGCAGACGAAAAAATAACAAAACTATTAGATCAAATAGGAGATACATTTAAAATACTTTTAGGAATAATGTGTAGTATTTCTGTAATGTTTATTATTGGAACAACATTAATTATAAAAATATCAAATAGTGGAATGATGTATAGATAATATAGAAAGGATAAAAATGATTGAATGGATTAGTAATTGGGCAGGTTCAATAATAGTTGCTGTGGTAATTGGAACAATTATTGAAATGATACTTCCAGAAGGAAATAGTAAAAAATATATTAAAATGGTTATAGGTGTATATATTCTATTTACAATTGTTTCACCAGTAATTAATAGTTTTACAGGTAATAAAATAAAACTATCTGATGAGCTAGATTTAGATACATATATAGAAGAATCTAAAGATAATATAAATACACATAACACATTTGAAAGTAATAATGAAAAAAATATAATGGATATATACATATCAGGTTTAGAAGATGATCTTAAGGCAAAACTTAAATCTAAAGGATATATAGTAAATAGTATTAATATAGACGTTTCTGATAATGAATCTTACACAATAAATAGTATAGATTTGGTATTAGAAAAAGATAAAAAAGAAGATAATAATGAAGTTACAAATGATGATAATAAAAATAGTGATGATACTAGTAAAGATGTTAATATAAATTCTGTTGATAAAGTTGATAAAGTAAATATTGATCTAAATAATAAAAATTCTAATTCTGATAGTAATAATGAAATAAAAGAAAATAAAAACAATGAACTAATATTTAAGTTGTCTAATGTTGAAATAAGAAATTTAAAGGAATATATAAGTGATACATATGAAGTTAATAAAAATAATATAACAATTAACTAAAGAAAGGAGAGTATGATTATTTAATCATACAATTTTAAATTATGTTTAAAGAACAATTAAATAAAATAAAGAAAGCTTTTAATGGTAATAAAGAAGAAAAAGAAGAAGTTAATTTAGATACTCAAATAAGTAATAAAAAGAAAATAGAGAATTTAGCAGTATTTCTTGTTATATTAGTTATAACAATTATAATAATTAATTTTATATGGAATGATAATAAAGATACAAAAAACAATGTGCAAACAAATGATCAAAATAAAAAATTGGCTAATGTTAATGTAGTTAATAATATAGAAGATAGTAATTCATATGATGATATAGAGAATAAACTTGAAGACATTCTATCAAATATAAATGGTGTGGGAAAAGTAAAAGTAATGATAACTTATGCAAGTACAAGTACAACAATACCAGTATATAATGAAGAAAGTACAGAACAAAATACTGAAGAAACAGATAGTGAAGGAGGTACAAGAAAAGTTTCGCAAACAGATGTAAAAAAAGAAATTATTTATGAAGAAAATGATGGAAACAAATCACTTATTACTCAAAAGACAATTAGTCCAGAAATTGAAGGAGCCATAATAACAGCAGAAGGGGCAGATAGTAGCAAAATAAAAAATAATATTATACAAGCAGTAGAAGCGGTAACTGGATTACCAACACATAGAATTCAGGTGTTTAAAATGACGCAGAATTAAGTACATATAAGTATCATATATTAATTTTATAAATTTTTTTATAGGAGGAAATTATGAATAAGATACGTATGAGTTTAAAGAAAAATCAAATAGTTATTTTTGTAATTGGCCTTATGATAATAACAGCAGGATATTTAAGTTATTCAACTAATTCAAGTTTAGATAAGACAATAGAATCAAGTGCTTTAGTAGATTCAGAAGAAATGGCAAGTATAGGTGATGCTAAACTAGTTAGTGCTAATGTATCTAGTGTAAATACTATTGACGAAGATGTAGAAAGTATAAATGAAATCAATAATACTACTAATAATAGTAAATCTAGTAATATTATAGAAGAAAATAATTTAGCAGATGATGTAGTATCAAATAATATAGCAGAAAGCAGTGATGATTATTTTATAAATTCAAGATTAGAAAGAAATACAATGTATTCACAAACAATAGAAGCATATCAAAAGATTTTAAATAATACTAATGTAAGTGAAGCACAGAAAAAAACTGCTCAAGCTGAAATTACTAAATTAACAGAACTTCAAAATGGAATAATGATTTCTGAAAATTTAATAAAAACAAAAGGGATAGATGATTTAGTTATCTTTGTAAATAATGATAGTATAAATGTTATAGTAAAGGGAAATGAACCTAAAAAGGATAAAATAGCACAAATTCAAAACATTATAACAAGAGAATTAGAAGCGGATATTGAAGATATTCATATAATGAATAAAAAAAGTCAGGATTAATTAAAAAGAGAATAAAACAGTAAAAAAAGCCTTAAAATTGGTTGAAAATCAATTAATTTCAATAAAAGTTACAACAAAAATGTTGTAATTTTTTTATTTACTGATATAATATTATATGTATAAATTTAACAAAAGAAAGGAAGATATGTATGTTAAAAAAAGTTGCTATACTTGCTAATGGAGGAGACGTTTCAGGATTTAATGCAGTTATTCGTGCAATAATAAAAACTGCTGAAAACAAAGGAATTGAATGTTATGGATTTGTAGATGGATATAGAGGTTTATTAAAAAATGATATTATAAGATTAGGAACAAGTTCAAAAGATAATGCTGTTGGTATTTTACCAAAAGGTGGCTCTATAATAGGTTCTTCTACTAATGCTAATGTATTTAATTATCCAGTAGAAGAAAATGGAGAAACAGTATATAAAGATTTATCTGACAAATGTGTAGAAAATATAAAGAATGATGAGATAGATTGTTTATTTACATTAGGAGGAGATGCTACACAAAAATCAGCAAGAGATTTATCTTTGAAAGGAATAAATGTAATAGGTGTTCCTAAAACAATAGATAATGACGTAGCATGTACAGAAATTACATTTGGATATAATACTGCAGTATCTGTTGCAGCAGATGCAATAGATAGACTTCATTCAACAGGCGAAACACATCATAGAATTATGGTACTTGAAGTAATGGGAAGATACGCAGGATGGATTGCCTTAGAATCAGCTATAGCTGGTGGGGCAGATGTTGCTTTGATACCAGAAATACCATTTGACATACATAGTGCTGCTAGAAAAATTATAAATAGAAAAAACAGAGGGAAATCATTTAGTATTGTTGTAGTTTCAGAAGGCGCAAAACCAATCGGAGGAGATATTCAAGTTAAAAATGTTAGAAACAATGGTGCAGGTGTTGACAATATAAAACTTGGAGGTATAGGAGAAGTTGTTGCAAAACAATTGGAAGAACTTACAGGTTTAGAAGCAAGATGTACAGTTCTTGGATATATGCAAAGAGGTGGATCTCCAACAGCATACGATAGAGTTTTATCAACAAAATATGGTTCTAAAGCAATGGAACTTGCATTAGAAGGTAAATTTAATGTGCTAACAGTTATTAAAGATGGAAAATTAAACTATGTTCCTTTAGAAGAAGTTGTTGGTAATAACAAAAAAATTGGTGCTGTATCTGGAAATACTGCAGAAAGCAATATAAGAAGAATTAAAATGGATGATGAACTTGTAAAAACTGCAAGATATATAGGAATTAATTTGGGAGACTAAATAGTAGAAAGGATTGTTAAATATGATAGACTTTAAGGATATAATAGCAAAAGAATTAATAAAAGTAACAAATATTGAAGAAATTGAATCATATATAGAGATACCATCAAATAAAGAAATGGGAGATTATTCATTACCTTGTTTTAAATTAGCAAAGGTATTAAAAAAATCTCCTCAAATGATAGCAGAAGATTTAAAGGAAAAAATAACTCTTACTGATGAAATTATTTCAAAAATAGAAGTTGTTAATGGATACCTAAACTTTTATATAAATCCAGCAGCTATTACAAAGGCTTTATTTCAAGAAATTTCAGATAAAAAAGAACAATATGGTAGTTCTAAAATAGGTGAAAATGAAAATATTGTAATAGATTATTCATCACCTAATATTGCTAAACCTTTTCACATTGGACATTTAAGATCTACAGTAATAGGTAGTGCTTTATATAAAATATATAAATATCTAGGATATAATGTAACAGGAATTAACCATTTAGGAGATTATGGAACTCAATTTGGAAAATTAATTGAAGGATATAAGAGATGGGGAAAAGAATATAATATAGAAGATAATCCTATTGATGAACTTACAAAGATATATATTAGAATAAATGAATTATGTAATAAAGATGAAAAAGTTTTAGAGGAATGTAGAAATAATTTTAAAAAACTAGAAGATGGAGATCCTTATTGTAAAGAATTATGGGAAAAGTTCAAGAGTTTAAGCTTGAAAGAATTTCAAAGAGTATATGATTTATTAGATGTTAAATTTGATTCATTAAATGGAGAAGCATTTTATTCAGATAAAATGCCAGAAATAATAGATATACTTAATAAAAGTGGAAAATTAATAGAATCTGAAGGAGCAAGAGTTATAAACTTAGATGAAGATGACATGCCACCATGTATTATAGAAAAAACTAATGGTTCTACAACTTATGCTACTCGTGATCTTGCTGCAATAATGTATAGAGCAAGAACATATGATTTTGATAAAGCAATTTATGTAACTTCATATGAACAAATCTTACATTTTAAGCAAGTATTTAAAGTTGCTAAACTATTAGGACTTGATAAAAAATATACAGACAATTTAATACATGTGCCTTTTGGAATGGTATTATTAAAAGAAGGTAAAATGTCTACAAGAGAAGGTAATATTATTAAACTTGAATCATTACTTAATGAAGCTATTGAAAGAGCAAGAAAAATTATTGAAGAAAAGAATCCTAATATAGAAAACAAAGAAGATATAGCTAAAAAAGTTGGAATTGGAGCTATCATATTTAATGATTTATATAATAGTAGAATAAAAGACGAAATTTTTGATTGGGATACAATGCTTAACTTCAATGGAGAAACAGGACCATATTTACAATATATGTATGTAAGAACAAATAGTGTACTTGAGAAAATAGAAAAATTACCAAATGCAAATGAACTAGATTTATCAGTTTTATCAGATAATACATCTGTTAAATTAATAAAAACATTATATTCTTTTGGAGATTTTATAAAACAAGCCGCAGATAAAAATGAACCTTATATAATTTCAAGATATTTAATTAATGTGGCTAAAGAATTTAGTAGTTTTTATAATGAAAATAAAATCATTACTGATGACGAAAAAGTAAAAAATGCAAGAGTGTATTTAACTTACTGTGTTAATATAGTATTAAAAGCTGGAGCAGGATTATTAGGAATGCAAATGCCAAATAAGATGTAATAGAAAGAGAAAATATGGAAGAAGTATTAGAAAAAGTAAATAAAGAAGAAAATAAGTCAAAAAACAATGAAAAAAAGAAATTCAAAATATTTGGATTTACAATAATACAAATATTTGCATATTTTATAATATATAGTGTTATAGGATTTATAATAGAAACAATATTTGGTTTTTTAACCAAGGGAGTTATTGAAAGCAGAAAAAGCTTTATATATGGACCTTTTTGCGCAATATATGGACTTGGAGCAGTTGTTATGCTAATGGGATTGCAAAGGTTTAAAAAGAATAATTATACATTATTTATAGGTGGATTTATTATTGGCTCAATTATAGAATATGTAGTGAGCTTAGTAGGTGAGCTATTATTTGATATCAAATGGTGGGATTACTCGAATGTACCATTTAATATAGGCGGAAGAGTGTGTGTATGGTTTTCATTATTTTGGGGATTACTCGCAATTTATTTAGTGACTCATATTCACCCTAAAGTTGATAGCTTTCTAGGAAAGATTCCTAAAAGAATACTTAAAAGCACAACTATTATTTTAATTGTTTTGTTATTTTTAGATTTTTTAATTACTTGTTTTGCTTTAAAAATGTTTTATGTAAGACTTGTAAATGATTATGATTTAGATATAAAAGGTGTTGACAAATATTTAGAAAAATATACAGAATTATATGAAAATCCTAATGTGAAGAAATTTGTTGATACACATTTTTCAAATGAGAAAATGTTAAAAACTTTTCCGAATATTAAAGTAACACAAAATAATGGAAATATAATATGGATTTGTGATATACTAGTAGACATACAGCCATATTATATAAGAGTTTTTACACCTAAAATTAATAGATAACAAATAAAAAGAAAGAGGTAAAATTTTATGAGAAAATATTTTGGAACAGATGGAATTAGAAGAATTGCTAATACTGAATTATCACCAGAATTAGTATACAGAGTTGCAAAAGCTGGTGCATATGTACTTTCAAAACATTCAGACCATACACCAACAATTTTAATAGGTAGAGATACACGTATCTCAGGCAGTTTAATAGAAAGTGCAATGGTTGCAGGATTTTTAAGTTATGGGGCAAATGTAAAAGTATTAGGTGTACTTCCAACACCAGGTGTTGCATACTTAACTAAAAAGTTAAAAGCTGATGCAAGTGTTGTTATATCTGCATCACATAATACATATGAATTCAATGGAGTAAAATATTTTAGCAATAAAGGAATGAAAATTCCAGACGAATTAGAAGAAGAAATTGAGGAAATAATGGATTCTGATAAATTATCAAGTTTTTCAGCAGTTAATGATAAGATTGGTATATCAGAAGTAAGAACAGATTTACTTGATGAATATGTTTATTTCTTTAGAAAAAATTTCGAAGAAGATTTTGAAAAATTAGATATGTCTAATTTTGTTGTAGCAATAGATACTGCAAATGGTGCTACATCAGTTGTGGCAGAAAAAGTATTTACTGCACTTGGAATTAAACATTATATTTTGAACAATACACCAAATGGTACAAATATTAATGACAATTGTGGATCAACTCACTTAGATGTTCTAAAGAAATATGTAGTTGAAAATAAATGTAATTTAGGTATAGCCTATGACGGTGATGGAGATAGATGCCTTGCAGTAGATGAAAATGGTGAAGAAATAGATGGAGACAAACTTTTAGCTGTTATATCAAATTATATGAAAGAAAAAGGAACATTAAAAAAAGATACAGTTGTTGCGACTGTAATGAGTAATTTAGGACTAAGAAAATATGCTGATGCAAATAATATTAATTTTGAAGCAACAAAAGTAGGAGATAGATATGTATTAGAAAGAATGCTTGAAAATGGATATAATCTTGGTGGAGAACAGTCTGGACATATTATAATGCTTGATTATAATCCGACAGGTGATGGAATTTTAACTTCTTTGATGTTTACAAAAATAATATTAGAAAAGAAAATTTCTGCATCTGAAGCTTGTAAAATTATAAATATATATCCACAAGTTTTAGTTAATGCTAAAGTTTCTAGTGATAAAAAATATGATTATGAAAAAGATGATGAAATAAAAAATGCAATCAATAAGTTAGAAGAAGAATTTTCTGGAAACGGAAGAGTTTTAATTAGACCATCTGGAACAGAACCATTAGTAAGAGTAATGATTGAAGGAACAGATAAAGATTATATAAAGAAAAAGGCAGAAGATTTAGCGAAATTAATAGAGAGTAAACTTAATTAGTTATAGCATTATATAGAAAGAGAGGATAGTGATACTTAAATATGAGCAAAAATATTTTAATTGGAGGAGCATGGCCATATGCAAATAGTGTACTACATTTAGGACATATTGCTGGGCTAATATCAGGTGACGTTTTAGCAAGATATTTTAGAGTAAAAGGATATAATGTTATGTTTGTATCTGGAACAGATTGCCATGGCACACCTATAACAGAAAGAGCAAAAAAAGAAAAGAAAAATCCAAAAGATATAGCTGAATATTATCATGAAAAAGCTAAAAAAACATTAGAAAGTTTTGATTTTTCATATGATTTATATACAAAAACAGAAACTGAATTTCATAGACAAGCTGTAATGAAGATGTTTAGAAGAATGTATGATAATGGTTATATATATGAAAAGATAGAACCACAAGCATATTGTGAGCATTGTAATAAATTTTTATCAGATAGAGAACTACAAATTGTATGTCCAAAATGTGGTACAGAAACAAAGGCTGAACAATGTGATAATTGTCAATATGTTCCAACAATAGAAGATATGAAAGATGGAATTTGCTTAGAATGTGGATCAAAAACAATATTAAAAGATAATAAAAATCTATATTTAGAACTTTCAAAATTTCAAAAAGAAATAGAAGAATATGTAGAAAAAAATAATACTTTATGGAGAGTTAATGCTAAAAATGAAACTTCGAAATATCTAAAACAAGGACTAGTTGATAGAGCTGTAACAAGAGATTTAGACTGGGGAGTTGATATACCAGTAGAGGGATATGAAAATAAAAGAATGTATGTATGGATTGAAGCAGTTTTAGGATATATAACAGCAACTATGAAAAAATGCGAAGAAACAGGACAAAACTGGGAAGAATTCTGGAAGGAAGAATATAATCCAACAATTTATATGGTACATGGTAAGGATAATATTGTTTTTCACAGTATAATATTTAATGCTTTATTAATGGCAATGAAAGATAATTATCACTTAGTAAATACAATAGTTTCATCTGAATATTTAAATATTAATGATGAAAAAATATCTAAGAGTAAAGGCAACGGTACACCAGCAATTGAACTTGTTGAAAAATATGGATCAGATCCTTTAAGATTTCATTTAATTAATAATGGACCTGAAAAGAAGGATTCAAACTTTACTATAGATGCACTAATCGCAACAAATAACGGAGAATTATTAAATAAATTTGGAAATTTAGTTAATAGGACTCTTAAATTCAAAGAAATGGATATATTGCCAGAAGGAAAATTAGATAAAAATATAGAAAATGAAATAAAAGAGACATATAAAGAAGTAGGAGAAGATATTGAAAAATTAGAATTTAAATCTGCTTCTGATAAAGCTATGAAATTAGTTGAAGTAGCAAACAAGTATTATGATGAGCAAAAGCCATGGATTCAAAGAAAAGAGAATATAGATGATTTTAATAATACAATATATACTTGTGCAACAATTATTGCTAATCTTTCAAATATATTTGAACCATTTATGCCAAAGGCATGTGAAAAAATAAGAGAATATTTAAAAATAAATGAGAAAACATGGGATTTAATTAAGCCAGAACCACATATAAAATTAGAGAATATAGAACCTTTATTTGAAAGAATTACAGATTAAAATATATTAAATAAGGAGTATTATATGAAAATATTAGTAATATCAGATATACATGGTTCAAGTTATTATATGAATAAAATGAAAGAAAGAATTGATATTGAAAAGCCAGATAAAATTATTCTTTTAGGAGATTTATATTATCATGGACCACGTAATCCATTAACAGAGGAATATAGCCCAGCAGAAGTTGCAAAAACTCTTAATAGTTTAAAGAATATAATTATTGCAGTTAGAGGAAACTGTGATGCTGAAGTCGACCAAATGATATCAGAATTTAAAATAGAAGATATATATAGGTTAGGTATTAGTAATAAAAAATTCATATTTACACATGGACATAAAATTAATATTGATAATCCGCCAGATGAAGATTTTGATGTATTAGTATATGGTCATTTTCATACAGGATTTATTAAAGAAAAATCTGGAAAAATATTTGTTAATTCTGGATCAATTTCATTACCAAAAGAAGATACAAAAAATAGTTACCTATTAATAGATGATAATAATATTTATTTAAAAGAAATAAATGATGGAATAATAATTGATTCAATAAGTTTTACGAACTAAGCATATTATAAATAATATAGATTAATTTTAAAAAATATTGACAATAATTTTTTCTAATGATATATAATATTTAAAATACAAAAGTATAGAATAAAAGGAGAGTAATCAAATGATGAAAATGAAAAAAATATTAGTAACAATTATTGCTTTATTAATGCTTTTTAGCATAACTTTTTACACGAAAACATATGCTACAGATGATACTACTATCCAAGATGATTGGACAGATGTAAGTAATGTTACATTTTCATGGGATAATGCCGATAATACATATAATAATCCAAGTTTAGTAGTTAATAATTTGGAGTATAAAGAAGATGGAGATTATTACATCTATTTATCAAATACAAATGAACAAATAGATGTAACAACATATCAATCTTATTCAGATTGGACTGATAATGGTTGGAAAAATATTAGATCTGATTATAGTAAAGTTCCTAATTTAGCGTATGTTTTAGAAATAAATAAACCTATATATGTATGGATAGGTGAAAGAAGATTCAATGAAGAATTATCACAAACAGAGAACAAAGTATTAATAGAAGCAAAAGAACTTGAAAGACCAAGTCAATTTAATATAGGTAGTAGATTAAAAGCATATTTCTTTAATGATTATACAAGTACATTCTGTTTTGAACCATATACAGAAGATAGAAATATGGTAATAAATTATAAAATAGGTGAAGTAACAGATGTACAAATACTTAAGGATATTAAGAATGGAGAATCTGATTGTTTAGATAACTTAATGGAGTATGCAAAATCTGCAGCAAATGGAAAAACAGGTTCAATTAAACTTGGAGAAGATAAATCAATTACAAATGACTTAAATTTGGTAAATGAAAAATACTATTATGTATATATGGAAGTAGAAGATGAAGATGGAAAATATTATCCAATAGAAGATGTTAGTTTATACCAAGCATTAGTTGGAGAGACAGTTGGTAATAACCTATTTGATTATTTATCTGATCAATTTAAATGGAATATAGATGAATCAAATGTAGGAGGAGACATTATAATACCAGATAAAAATGATGATAATAACAATAATGATAGTAATAAAGATAATACAATTGCATCAGGTGTACTTCCACAAACTGGTGTAGGAATAACTATTGGAATTATTATTGCAATTGTTATAGGATTTAATGTTTATTTAGCACATAAAAATAAAAAGTTTAGAGATATTAAATAAAATATAGATATTAAATAAAAATCACAAAAATAAACTCATTTCATAATATATATAAAATATGAAAGGAGTTTATTTTTATGGATTATGAAATTATGATGAATGGAAATGTGAAGATAGGGGATAGAGCACCAGATTTTAAAGCAGTATCTACAATGGGAAATATATCTTTAAATGATTATATTGGGAAATGGGTTGTACTTTTTTCTCATCCTGGTGATTTTACCCCTGTTTGTACGACTGAAATTATATCTTTTTCAAGGACAAATACATATTTTAATAAATTAAATGCTTGTTTAATAGGACTTAGTGTTGATTCAATTTATTCTCATTTAGCATGGATATATGATATATATTATAAAACAAAAATAAGAGTGCCATTCCCTATAATTGCTGATTCAAATGGAGAAATAGCAAGAAAATATGGAATGATTTCTAATGAAGTTAGTTCATTTGAAACAGTAAGAAATGTATATATTATTGATGACAAAGGAATAATAAGATTAATATTAGTATATCCAATGAATGTAGGAAGAAGTATACCAGAAATATTAAGAGCATTACAAGCTTTACAATGTGCAGATGAAAGTAAAGCATCTACTCCAGCAAATTGGATACCTTGTGAGCCTGTTATAATTCCACCACCACAAACTTTTGAAAATTTATTAGAAAGAAACAATGAAATAAATCAAAATAGAAATGGACTTAGTTGGTATCTAAGTTTTAAACAGCCCGATAACTGTAATATTTTAAATGATGAGAGCTATAAAATTTGATTTCAGGACGTAAATATGATATAATGCCATATGCGTAAAGCTTTATGGCTTTATTTAATATAGATTTTCCCCTTTATAACATCTGATATTTCAGATGTCGACATATATTGAAAGACTTGATGGAAATGGAGGAAAATATATGGAAAAGTCTTATTTCGCTGATTCTGTTGCATTAGAAGGAGTAGTTGGTTTGAACTTATCTAAAAATGCTAAAAAGGTTATCCTTTACAGCATTGATGGAGTTAGAATAGCAACAACTAACCTAAATTTAAGAGGGTTTAATTTCTTCTATAATGTTTGCACAGTTTTTTGTGATAAAGAAAAATTTTGGATTATCATTTTAGGAGATGAAAAATTGAATTTACCTAGTTATTCATATATTAGTGAAAAACTAGATGAATTTAATGATTTCCTAGTTCACATTGATACTGACAGAATAATCTTTTTCACGAAAAGTCAAACTTCAAAAGAAGCTATTAAAAACTTTTGCAGAAGAATTAGTAATATTCAAATAAAGAAAGAAGAACTTTTCATAGAGGCTAAGTAGTACGAGCTTCTTTGATATTAGGGTGCACAAAACGCACTCTTTTATTCCATATAATAAATAATTATAAATATTAAAGTTAAATAATAAATTTAAAGATTATAGCCATACTAAATAGTGTAAAATATAAAGGAGGCTATTTTTTATGGAGAAAAATCAAAAAATAAATTGTACTGTAACCAGTTGTAAATATAATGACGAAGGATGCCAAGAATGTAAATTAGAACAAATAATTGTTACACCAATAGTTGGATGTAATACAAAGCAATCAGATGAATCAATGTGTAGTAGTTATAGATTTCACGAAAAATAATTTAAAAAAGAAAAATAAATTAAATAAAAAAGAATAAATACTGGAATTATGTAAAATAGTGTGTTATAATATATATGTCACACTATAAAACCTAGAAAGGGGTTGACCTAATGAAAAATAAGCAGTACGAAGCGTCAAAGATCAAGAAGATGCTTCTGCAGAAAAAGCGTGACGGTGTTAAAGAGGTCATCTGGCGTATTGATTCTCAGGCACGAAAGGATGAAATTCGGAGGCTTGGCTTCCAAATGATTCCCTGGCTGTATGAGATCAGAACCAGACCTTTTAAGCAGATCGCTGGGAAACCGGCAATTATTAAGGACATCCACTACGCGTACAAGCGTGGTAAGATGCAATTAGTTCGTCGGCTGACAAAAGAAGACGTCCAATTCCTTCGGGAGTATGGCGTCACGGTACGCGAGCTCAAATACAAGATCAAGCTTGTGTGAGAGCGGTAGCTGCTTTACTTGCTACCTGGACAATTGAATAATCCCCTTTTGGCCCTGCCTGCGTATCGGCGGGGCCTCATCCTTTTAATAGAATAAATTTAACTAATAGACTCTTTTATTTAGACCTAAAAAATACTTGATTAAAATATAAAATTAATATATAATTACGGTATATTTTAAGGTATATATAAAGGAGGAATTTTTTATGCCATTAGTAACAACAAGAGATATGTTTAAAAAATCAATGAATGAGAAATTTGCAATAGGAGCATTTAATGTAAATAATATGGAAATTATACAAGGAATAGTTGATGCAGCAGCAAGTCAAAATTCACCTGTTATATTACAAGCTTCATCAAGTGCAATAAAATATGCAAGAATAGGATATTTAAGAAAAATGGTAGAGGCAGCTTTAGATGAATATGATATTCCAGTTGCATTACATTTAGATCATGGACCAGATTTCGAAACATGTAAAATGTGCATAGATAATGGATTTTCATCTGTTATGATTGATGGTTCTAAATATGATTTTGAGGAAAATGTAGCTTTAACAAAAAAAGTTGTTGAATATGCACATTCTAAAGGAGTAGTAGTAGAAGCTGAACTTGGTAAACTAGCAGGAATTGAAGATGATGTAAATGTTGATGCAAAAGATGCTATGTATACAGACCCTGATCAAGCAAAAGAATTTGTTGAAAGAACAGGATGTGATTCTTTGGCTATTGCTATAGGAACAAGTCATGGAGCATATAAATTTAAAGGAGAAGCAAAATTAAGATTTGATATATTAGCAAAAGTAAAAGAAAAAATACCAAATACTCCAATTGTTCTTCATGGAGCATCAACTGTTATACCTGAATTAGTAGATATGTGTAATAATTATGGAGGAAATATACCAGGAGCTAAAGGTGTTCCAGATGAAATATTACATGAAGCAAGTTTATCTGGTGTTTCTAAAATTAATGTGGATACAGATTTAAGATTAGCAATGACAGCAGCAATTAGAAAAGCATTTAACGATGATCCATCTAAATTTGATCCAAGATATTATTTAACACCTGCAAGAGAACTAATCAAAGAAACTGTTGAACATAAAATAAAAGATGTATTTGGTTCAGCAAACAAAATATAAAATAAGTTACATAAACAATAACATAATAAAATGGACAAAAATGATATAGGTTTTTCCTATATCATTAATTTATATCGGGGGATGAAAATGAAGAAAATAAGGATAATATTAATTTTTTTTGCCATTATATTTATCTTCTTTTTAAAGAATAAAGTATATGCAGCTGAAGAATCCACTAAATTAATGTATCAAGATATATGGATTAATGAAGATGGATCAATAAAGGTTAGAGAAGTTTCATGGCTTAATCGGTTCATATAATGGTAGATTAAGAAATATAGAATTTATTAATGAAAATGCAACAACTTTTACAGGAATTTATAGTAATTTTACAGGAGATACAGATATATATAACGGATCATCGATGAAAGATATTAAAGTGTTTGATATATCACAGGATAATTTTAATTCATTTGATGATATTACAAAAGAAGAAAAGGTTTATTCAAAAGTACTTAGAGGTTCAAATGGATCTTATGGAGTTTATGAGTTAACACAAAATTCAAATGGAACAGACTTTAAAATCTTCTGCTCAGATGATGAAAAAAAGGTTATTGGAATTGAATATACAATAAATGATGCTGTAGTAGTGCATAATGATGTAGCAGAACTATATTGGAATGTTTTAGGAAACGAGTTCGAAGAAAAAATTAATGATTTTAAAGTAATGGTGCATTTACCAGGTGAAGATGATGATGTAAGAATTTGGACTCATGGACCTGTTACAGGAAAAAATAGAATTATAGATTCTGAGACATTATACTTTGAAGATACAAATGTTAAATCATATACACCTGAAACGATAAGAATTATGTTTAATAAAGAGCTTGTTCCAAAAGCAACAAAGATGTCAAATGTGGATGGAAAAAAATATATTTTAAAATATGAAAGCTCTGTTGCAGATGAAACTAACAAAGAAAGAGAAGATTATAGATTAAATTTAGAGAATAATGCAAATGAAGCTATATTAAAACTAGAAAAATATAATACTATATTTTATTATAATAGAGCATTAAAATTAGTAAATCAATTAGACGATGAAAGTGATGTAAAAGAAGATTTTTTAGCAAGAATTGAAAAGACAAAAGATGCTGTAAATAGTAATTGGAAAAATACTCTAAAAGAAAAAGTAGATTATTTGACAAATGATAATTACAAAAAACTATATAGAGATGATTTGGAAGAATTTAAGGCTAAAATTTTAGAGGGTTTTGATGTTGATATTCAAACAGAATATATAAAAATATATAAAGAATTAGAAGAAGTATTAGTAAAAAATGAAGCTGAAATCAGAAAAAAATCAATAACATATTTTATAATAGTTAACTCAATTTTTGTAATTATTATATTATATAGATTTAGTAAAATAATAATAGAAAGATATACATACAAAGGTCATTATTATAGAGATTTTCCAACAGATGATAATCCAAATGTCTTAGAATATTTAATGAAGGGAGATTCTACAAGTACAGGACTTTCTGCTACAATATTAGATTTAATTAATAAAAAAATAATAACATATGAAAAAGATGATTCTAATGAAGACAATTTTATTTTAGTGTTAAAAGATCCAAGTTATACTGGAACTATGGCAGAAAAAGAAGTATTAAAATTGTTATTTGAAAAAGTAGGTAAAGACAGAAGATGCTCTATAAACGAATTTAAAAATTATGGAAATACTATACACAAAGCTAATCTTTTAGTAAATTCAGTTCATAAATTTGAAAAAGAAACAATAAAAGAAGCAAATAAAAAAGACTATTTCAAGAAAAATAATACATTTTCAATACTAATGGATGTATATGTAATCATAGTATTATTGATTGATATAGCCATATCAGTAGGAATTTTTTATGAATTAAAAGATTGTGGAGTACAAGTAATTATCTATACAATTTCTATTATGATTGCATTCTTTATTTATTTTGTCTTGAAAAATTTAGATGGAAATAGGACGTCAATAGGAAAAGAAGCTTATTCTAAATGGTTAGCACACAAAAGATTTTTAAAACATTTTAGTAATTTTAAAGATAGAGATTTACCAGATATAGTATTATGGGATAAATACCTAGTTACAGCTACAGTTTTAGGATGTGCTGATAAGGTTGAAAAAAGAATGAGAATTTATATAAATAATAATACAGAGACAAACAGTAATTTATTGATATGCAAAAATATAAATTATCATTTAACGACAAATATAACTTCAGCAGTAAAGAAATCATTTGATTCAAGTAATTCATATATTCTAAGTGCAAGTACTCCATCATCATATTCTTCTGGTGGAGGTTTTGGAGGAGGTTCATCTTTTGGTCGGTGGCGGCCGGAGGCCGGAGGAGGCGGTGGACGCTTCTAATAAAACTTACTAAAAAAAGAAGTATAATAATTTATAAAACTTTGTAAACTAGACTTATATCTTGAAATATGGTACAATAATAAATGTAGCAATGTGTTATGTTTACAAAAAAGGAGGTTTAATGCATGGGGTTGATACGTGAGCTGATTCAATTTTTGATAGGGTCAGAAAATAATGAAAATCAGGATCATTATCGGAAACCCGATGAACTTGTAAGTCTTGAGGAGTTATTTGAAACTTATAGAGGCGGATTTGTTTTTGAGTATGAAGAATTTAAACGAGACTTGCAAAAGAAATTTGGTGCAGTGGCATCAAATATATTTATAAGTACTGATGACTATGAACATGTAGTTGAGGGATTAATGGACTGCTATAGTTACGTCGATTTTGCAAAATGGCTTGAGTCCAGAATCAAAAGCATGGATATCGATCTCTCAAACGAAAAAATCAAGGTCGTAAAAAATGAAAATGGCCGATTAATAGTAGTTAAGGTGTAATAGACATCGCATTATAACCTAAAACCCCAAGCCACACTAATTTACAATTTAAAGAAGTGAGGTTTGGGGTTAATTATATAATTTATATGTTTTTATATTTAATATCATATATTTTGCTTCATAGCTCTTTTAATTTTCATTTCAGCATCTTTTTTTGCAATATCTTGGCGCTTATCATATAATTTTTTTCCTTTACCAACGCCAAGTTCAATTTTTAAGAAGTTTCCATTAAAGTATAGAGAGATAGGTACTAAAGATAATCCTTTTTGTTTAATAAGACCAACTAATTTATTAATTTCTCTTCTATTTAATAAAAGCTTTCTTGTTCTTAGAGGGTCTTTATTATAAATATTTCCATGTTCATATGGACTAATATGCATACCATAAATGAATACTTCACCATTTTTTATATTAGCATAACTATCCTTCAAGTTAACTTTTCCGTTTCTAATTGACTTTATTTCTGTTCCACTTAAGACAATCCCAGCTTCGTATGTATCTTCAATTGTATAATTATGTCTTGCAGTTGGATTTTTCGCAACAATTTTTTTATTCATTTTTTATCCTTTTAATATAATAAAATTTAGGTTTTTTAGATAAGCCTATAAACATATTTTAATATTAACATTATACCATTAAAATAAAAAAAATACTAGAGGTATGATAGTAGGAAATTATATCATCTGATTTATTAATAAAATAATTGTAATGCAATATTTGATATGATATAATTATCTAAAATTATGTATTAAAGGAGTTACTCGATGGAAGAAAAAGATATAAAAGAAGAAGATGAAAGAAAAGCATTTAGAAAAAAAATGAGAATAAGGGGAGAAGAAGCTAGAAGACAAATATTTAATAAAGCAACTGATGTTATGAAAAAATCTAAGGGTTATAATCGTAATGATGATGAAAAAGATATGACAAAATAGTAAAATAAATATTAGGAAGAGTGAAAATAATGCCTAGACTAAAGAGAAATAATAATGAAATATATAATAGCATATTAGATATGGATGATTATTCAAAAAGTCAACTTATAACAATTGCTTTTTTATCTTGTATGATGATAGATAATAAAGGAACTAAATATAATGAAGTAAAAAAGCTATTAAGAATTTCTAGAAAAGAGAAAGTAGATTTAATAGAAAACTTGCATATAAAAAGAGCTAGAATCTTCTCTAATCCAGAGAATGGTAAAGAAGAATATGATCCAAAATATTTGGCAGAAAATGATATTATTTCAGAAATTGAACCACGAATGATCCTAGATATAATGGCAAGTTTTGCAAGTGATATGGGATTTTTTGATACTCAACCAGAAATTGAATCATTACTAGCTAAATATAGAGAAGAACTACGATATTCTGGAAATAAAGAAATGGCTGCGAAAAGCGATTTAATGAAATATACTGCAAAAGATAATGATTTACAATTTGGTGGAGAGCAGACTGCTGCTGAGACTTATGGAAATTTGGCTTGGCTTTCAAATCAATTTGCTCATATATTTGAAATAATGGAAAAAGAAGGTACTTTTAAATCATCATTAGACCTAAGAGAATCGTTTATGAGAATTAAAAATTATGCTATGCATGGAATAATCAAAGAGAAAAAAGAGGGAAGAGCAGAAGGAGTATTATTAGGGCTTGAAAAAGATCTTGGCCAAGCATTGAGAGGAAATTATGATCAATATATGTTTATAGGGTTACCAAGATATCTTCAACCAATAAGGTTACATTATCATAAATTTGAATTTACTCAAGATGAAATAGATGTATGTACTGACAAAGATGATTTTTCATATGATTATATTAGAGATAGAGAAGTAACACCAACTATGCCTTTAAAGTTATCAGAAGAAAAGGAGTCTTTACTACATTATATTCATTCAGCAATATACTTAAATAGAACAAGACAAGATGGATTTTCAAAAAGACTAGACTGGTATTTTGATCACAATAGACCTAGAAAGCCTTTAATTAAGTTTAATAGAAAAATTAAAAATATACCTGTTGCTGACTTGGACGAATCACCACAAGTTAGGCTAAAAAGAGAAAATATGGAATATATCACAGATATTTTTAACAAAAAAGGACTATCTATTCCAAGCTATATGAAAAACTTTTTACAAACAAAATCAAATTATTCATATAAAGACTTTGGAAAGAAAATTAGAATTGTAATAAGAGATAGATTGCATAAGGAAGGATTAACTTATACTGAAATTAATGAACAAATGGATAGTATTTATCCTGAGGTATTTATCTCTATGTGTATGCTAAAACCAATGACTACATTATCAAAAATGGGAACAGGAAATAAAGCCTTAATAGATGCGGTTAGTGATTCTTTAGAAAATAGAGATGTTATTATGGACTTCCTTACTGAAAACTTAAATAATTTTGATAGTATGGAAGAATTTAGACATTGTCTAAGAACTGATATCAAAGATTCAAAAGAAAATAGAAAAACAAGAACTCAAATAGCTCAATTACAAGCTAGATTATTAGAATTAAATTCTAAATTAGCTTCAAAATTAAGAGAACAACAAATTGTATCTGAACAAGAAGCTACCTTAGAAAGTGAAATTAGGGAATTAAGTAACCAAATAAAAGATGTTGAAGCTAAAATAGGAGAAAAATAATGGAAAATAAAATGATTAAACCAAAGAAAAATAATTTTTTTACTAACTTTATATTTTCGATATATTCTTTTTTCAATAAAAAAGCAAAAGAAAATTCTGAAAATACAGATCAAAGTTTATCTAATATAGCTGAAGATAAAAAGAATGCAGACAAAGAAAATTATCTAAAAGAAAAACATAGAATAATGCAAATGTATAGAGATTTAAAAAAAGGAAATATTAATATATATGATATTCCTAGTAAAGATTTAAATATGATTAAAGAAATAATATCAAAAGAAGTTGAATTAAAAGAAGAAAAACTTGATCAAATACAAACAGATATTAATATGTCAAAAAATAATATAAAATATTATGAGAAAAAAATAAATGATTTAAAGAAATAGATACAGATAGTAATAAGTAGAATGATTTAAAATTAACTAAAATTAATATAAAAAGTCCTCTAGTATAACTAGAGGATTATTTAATATTGATCTCTATCATCTGGATCTATATACATATCATTATTATTTTTATTTCTAACATATGACCATATCATTAAACCTATTGCTAATAATACTACGCCTAAAATAACCCATGTCCACATATTAGTACTATTAATCATCATTCCTTGTTCGGATGAAGTTGTAGTTGCTGTATATCCATTATTATTATCTGTCATAGCACCGGAAACAGTATTTTCAGCATCTCTGGAATCATTTTTAACATCATTAATAACATTTTCAGTTCCATTCTCTAAAGTATTCATACCATTTTTTATTCCACCTGATACATTATTTCCAATTTCTTCTACTTTATTTTCTGCACCTCCAACGAAGTTACGTATATTATTTGCTACGTTTTCCATTGCAAATGAATATATAGATATTGATAATAATGAAAGTATAGTAATGACTGAAATTAAAATCTTTTTCTTCATTATTTACATCCTCCTCATAATTTATATTATTTTGAGCATTTAATTTTAATAGAAATCTCTATTTATATTATTACTTTTTTTAACTAAAATATTCAAAAATAAATAAATTTTTTAATAGTGTAAATAATAAAAGAAGAGAAGAATATAAAATAAGAAAAAATAAAAAAATAAAAGAAAATAAAAAATAAGAAAATTTCAACTTTATTATTTATTATTTTGACATAAAAAAAGAATATCATTTAGAATTGATATTCTTTTTTAGGATTTATTATTTTAATCTAATTAATATAGCGATTGCAAGTAAAATTATTATAACTCCAACTGTTATTACTAATATATTTAAAATATTTGAAAAACTCATATTTTCTTGAGCTATGCTACTTACTCCTGATGGAGCAGCAGTTCCACCAATATCATCAGCAGCAGATAAAGGTAGAGTTTCATTAGTAGCTGTATTATCAACTGTTGCATTAATATCAACAGCAACATTTTCTTCAGTAGTTTCGTTTGAAACTAAATTCATATCTATTTCAGATGCAAAAACTGTTACACTAAATAGCACCATTAATAAAATTACAAAACAAAAAATTCTTGAAATCTTTAACATAAAATATCCCTCCACACAATGTAAATTGTTTTTATCTTTTAGTTGTTCTATATAATCATACACAAAAATCATTAAAAAGTCTAGTATATTTTATAAAAAAATATCTTTATTTTAATTATACTATCTATTTATGTATAAAATGCTCTGTACGCATTAATATTCGTATTATGTTTAGAATTTTAGGTTTTTTATTAATATTCACATTTTATACTTGTAAAAATTTTAGGTTAATTGTATAATAAAAAAAGTTTTATTTTGTAATAATAAGGAGAAGTATGAAATATGATAAAAGGATTAACCGATGAAGAAGTACAAAAAAGAATTGAAGAAGGAAAAGTTAATAAATCAGATACAAATAATTTAAAAAGTAATTTTGAAATTATTAGAGATAATGTTTGTACACTTTTTAATTTATTTAATTTAATAATTGCTATAGCCCTAGCATGTGTCAAAGCTTATACTAATATGGTATTTATTTTAATAATTATAATTAATGTACTTATAGGTATAATACAAGAAATACATGGAAGAAATTTAGTTAAAAAATTATCAATCTTAACAACTATGAAATGCAAAGTCATAAGAAATGGTAAAGAACAAGATATAGACATAAATGAAATTGTAGTTGATGATATTGTTTTACTTGCACAAGGTGATCAAATTCCATCAGATGCCTTTGTATTAGATGGGGAAATAGAAGTAAATGAATCATTACTTACAGGAGAATCAGATACAATCTTAAAAACAAAAGAAGATAAACTTTTATCAGGAAGCTATGTAGTAAGTGGAAAATGTTATGCAAAAATTGAAAAAGTTGGTGATGATAATTTTGCAAACCAAATTATAAATGCTGGAAAAAAGCAAAAGAAAATCAACTCAGAACTTTTAAATTCAATGAAAAAGGTTACAAATTTTACAAGTTTTGTAATTATTCCAGTTGGTGTAATTCTTTTTATACAAGCTTTTGTTTTTAGAGAAGTTAATTTACAACAATCTGTTATCGCAACAGCTGCTGCACTTTTAGGTATGCTTCCAAAAGGATTTGTTCTTCTTACAAGTATATCATTAGAGTCAGGTGTAATAAAACTTGCTAAAAAAGAGGTTTTAGTTCAAGATTTGTATAGTGTTGAAACATTAGCACATATTGATACTCTATGTTTAGATAAAACTGGAACAATTACAGAAGGTAAAATGAAAGTAATTGATATAGAAAAATATAATGAAGATATTTTACCTGATACTTTAGAAAATATAATGACTGCATATGTTAATACAACAGATGATACAAATAATACTTTTTTAGCTTTAAAAAATAAATTTAAAGGAAAAAATACATATGAAAAAATAAGTGATATTTCTTTCTCTTCTGAAAGAAAGTGGAGTAGTGTAACATTTAAAGATATAGGAACAATTGTTGTTGGTGCACCTGAAAGATTAGTAATAAAAGCAGGAATAGAATTACCAGAAATTGTTTTAGATGCTCAAAAGAATGGTAAAAGAGCTTTATGTATTGGATATACTAAAGAAAGCGTTACATCTGAAAATTTACCAGAACTTAAAATTATAGCATCTATAATCTTAGCAGACCCACTTAGAAAAAATGCAAAAGAAATGCTTGGATATTTTAAAACTCAGTCTGTCGATATAAAAATTATATCTGGAGATAATCCAATTACAGTTTCAACAATTGCTAAAAGAGCAGGTCTTGAAGATTATGAATCATATATTGATTTATCTACTTTAAAATCTGATGCTGAAATTGTAGATATAGTTGATAAATATAGTATTTTTGCAAGAGTTTTACCACATCAAAAAAGTATAATAGTTAAAGCACTTCAAGCAAAAGGACATAAAGTAGCTATGACTGGTGATGGAGTAAATGATGTTATTGCATTAAGAGAATCAGATTTAAGTATAACACTTCCAGAAGCAAATGATGCTGCAAAGCAAGTATCTCAAATCGTATTATTAAATCAAGATTTTAGTGTGTTAAAAGATGTATTAATGGAAGGAAGAAGAGTTGTAAACAATTTAACAAATGTTGCAAGAATATTCTTTATAAAAACAATATATTCAATGATATTATCAGTATTTTGTATTTTAACAAATACAGCATTTCCATTTATACCAATACAAATAACATTAATTGATTTGGCAATTGAAGCATATACATCATTCTTTATATCATTTGAGCCAAATAATAAACCTGTTAAAGGAATATTTTTACATACAGTACTTCGAAATGCGACGCCATTTGCTATAGTTATAATGTTAAATATTATATTTTTAACATTCATGCAACCAGTACTAGGAATTGCACAAGGACAACTCGTTACAATAATGTATTTACTAATTGGATTTGTAAGTATTCTAGCTGTTCTTGAAGTATGTATTCCGTTTAACAAATTACATGTGTTTTTATTTAGCACAACATTTGTAGGATTCTTTACAGCAGTATATTTATTTAGAAATTTATTACAAATAACAAGTATAAATATGAGAGAATTTGGAATTTTTGTTGTATTTGCATTAATTAGTACAATTATTTTAACAATAAAGCAAAGAATATATAAAAAATTAGGATATTAAAAAAATGCTAAGAAGAGTTTTGTACCTTCTTAGCATCTTTTAATTTATTAAACAATTCATATCTGTATAAAGAGGAGCTTTATATATAACTTCTCTATTATTTATTGGATGTTTAAATTTAATTATATATGAATGTAATGCTTGTCTTGAAATTAATGGGGAAGAGCGACCATATAATGTATCTCCTAAAATAGGATTTCCAATATATTGCATGTGAACTCTTATTTGATGAGTTCTACCTGTTTTTAGAACACATCTTACTACCGAATAATTATTTATACTATTATAATTTAATACTTCATATTCTGTTATGGCTTTATCACCTTTAGGATCTACACATCTTTCTATAATACTATTTTCTTTTCTTGCAATAGGCTTATTAATAATTCCTTTTAAATTCTTAAATTTGCCTTCACAAATTGCAATATATTCTTTATAAAAACTATTATTTTTCATTTGCTTAATTAAATTTTCTTGAATATATTCATTTTTAGCAAATATAACTAAACCAGAAGTGTTTTTATCTAATCTGTTTATTGGCCTAATTTTTCTATGTAAATTAATCATATTAAAATAATATTTAATTCCATTTGATACACTATCATCATAATGGTCCATAGATGGATGAACAGGAAGTCCTGCAGGCTTATTAATTACAATATATGAATCATCTTCATATATTATATTTAAATCCATTTTAGTTGGAACTATATTTGAATTATCTTCAATAAAGTCAAGAACAAAAGAAACTTCGTCTTCAGTAGAAACTTCTGCACTAGGATTTACTGAAATATTATTTAGAAAAATCTTGTTATTCTTTTTTAATTTTAATAATAATCTATCTGATACTTGAAAATATGCCTTTAAAACTTCTTTAACATTTGAATATGTATCATTTTTGTTTACAACATAACTTAACTTCATTTTAAACTCCTTTATATTAATTAATTATATCATATAATTTATATAAATTTATTATTAATTAAATTTTAAGATTTTTTTTATTGTTATATTAATATAACAATGATATAATAAAGATGAAATTTAAATTATAGAGTGTATTAGAATAAAAATAAAAGGGGTAACAATGAAAAAAATATACATAGTATTAACACATACAGGTACAAATCTATCAAAAATTATAAAGAAATGGACAAAAGACGAATTTTCACATGTTTCCATTGCATTAGACGAAGACTTGGATGAAATGTACAGTTTTGGAAGATTACATCCATATAATCCTTTTTGGGCTGGATTAGTACACGAAAAACAAAATGAAGGTACGTTTAAAAGATTTAAGAAAACTAAAGCAGCTATTTACTCAATAGAAGTGGATGATGAAAAATATTCAATAATAAGAAATACTGTATATAGAATGTATAGAAATAGAAAAAAATATAAATTTAATATTATAGGTCTTTTGGCAATAGGATTTCATAAGTCTATTCAAAAAGAAAATTGGTTTTATTGTGCTGAATTCGTAAAATATGTTTTTGATAAAGCACATCTAGACTTTGATTTACCAAATACAATGATTAGACCTGAAGACTTTAAATCAATTGAAAATAAAGATTTAGAATATTATGGATTATTCAGAAAATATAAAAAAGTTTCTGTATTAAGAGAATATATACAAAGTCTTGGTTATACAATTGCAAATAACCATTAACTATATATTTATATAAAGATACTTAATAAATAGTTCAGACTCTTAAAAATAAAAGTCTAAACTATTGTACCACCATTTACATGAATTATTTGACCAGTAACATATCTAGAATCATCACTAGCAAGATATAAATAGGCAGGAGCAAGTTCAAAAGGTTGCCCTGCTCTTTTTAATGGTGTTTCTGTACCAAATATCTCTACTTCCTGAGCACTAAAGGAAGAGGGGATAAGAGGAGTCCAAATAGGACCAGGAGCAACTGCATTTACTCTAATTTTTTGATCTGCAAGAGAAAGGGCTAAAGATTTTGTAAAAGCAAGAATAGCACCTTTGGTTGCAGAATAATCAATCAAGTTTTTCTTACCAGCAAAAGCAGTAATTGATGTTGTATTAATAATACTACTATTTGCTTTTAAATGAGGTAATACAGCTTTTGTTAAATAAAAGAATGTATATATATTAGTTTCAAAAGTATCTCTAAGCTGAGCACTAGAAATATCTAATATGCTGTTTTGTGGAAATTGAACACCGCAATTATTTATAAGAATATCTATTTTTCCAAAATTATTTAAAGTCTCATCAACTATATATTGTGATAAATTTTCATCTCTTAAATCTCCTGATATTAAAATACATTTTCTTCCTAAACCTTCAATAATCTTTTTTGTGTTTTCAGCATCTTGATGTTCATTTAGATAACTTATAACGATATTTGCTCCTTCTTTAGCAAATAATACAGATACTGCTCTACCAATTCCACTATCTCCACCAGAAATTATAACAGTTTTATCTTTTAATTTATTACTAGGAATATAATTGGGATCTTCAAAAATAGGCAGTGGATTCATTTGATATTCCATTCCAGGTTGAAAATCTTGATGCTGAGCAGGAAATGTTATTGGTGTTTTTAAATTCTCATCTTTATATCCATAATATGGAATAAACGGATAACTATTAATCATTTTAATCTCCTTAATATAAAATTTTTAATATTAATTATTATATGTTTTAATTTTTAAAAATATTCACATTATTAATTAAAAAATATTGCTTAATATTTTTTAATATTGATCTATATTAGATTGATAGCATTTTAATAATACCAATAAATATTAATAAAATTCCTGATATAATATTCCAGATATTTTTGGGTAGTTTAGAAATATTATTAACTTTTCTTCCAACTGTAATTCCAACTTTTATAAAAAGTATTTGAAATAAACTTATTAACAAAGAAAAAATAAATGGATTTATACCAATAATACTTGCTCCAAAACCAATGCTTATAGAGTCAAGAGATAAAACTATTCCAAGAAATAATGCTTCTTTTATATCTATAACATTAGAATTATCGATATCAGAATATTTTGGATCTTTTATAATATTAATAGTTATTCCAAGAAATTTAATAAAAAAACTATATTGTTTAAAACATTGTTTTTCTTTTTTTAAGCAAGATTTTGATATATTTTCTTTATTACTAGTTGCTCCAATTATAATAAATAAACCTATTAAAAATAAAAACAATGCTCCTAATATAGTTATAAATTCTTTTGAGATTATAGATATAATAATGTTTCCTAAAAGTATAGATATACTTGTTACTACTATACTTAGCAAAAATAAAACTAGAAAAGAAGAAGGCTTAATTTTTGTCTTTTTTATACCATAGCTAATTCCAACACCAAACGAATCAATACTTGCAGATATTGCTAAAATCAAAGAATTAAGTAACATAAATATTCACCTCTTAACATAATATGAAGAAAATATTTTTATGATATTGAAATTATATAAACTAGAATTAAGTAGTTAGAAAATAGCAATTTAAGATATATTTCATATAATAAAATGAGGTGTTTTAAATGGGTTACTCTGATAGAGAATTATTAGCAAGAATAATTGAATGTGAAGCAGGAGGGGAAGGAGATAATGGAATGAAAGCAGTTGCTACAGTTATTATGAACAGAGTACAGGCACAAGAAGGAGAATACGCTAGAGTATCACAAGGAGGAAGCATTCAAAAAATAATTTTTCAAGAAGGACAGTTTGATTGTGTTAGAGAAACAATTAATGGAAAATATAATCCACAAAATATCTATAATTTGAATCCGACAGAAATACATTACGAAATTGCAGATTGGGCATTGTCTGGGAATAAATTAAATGAAATAGGGAAATGTTTATGGTATTTAAATCCATTTAGGCCTAATTGTGCTTCAACTTTTCCAACAAATGGTTCCGGAGTATTCCATACAAAACTTGGAATGCATTGCTTTTATAGACCAACTGATGAGTACTCAAATACTTAAAAATAAATTATGAAAGGATTGTTAATATGGAAGAAGATTCTAAAAAAGAAATACAAAGAAATAGAAATGTTATTGTTAATCAAGATTCACCAGAAACATTGACTAATAATATTTACACACCAGCATTTTTAAGAGAAAACATAGGAAAATTGATGAGAGTAGAATTTTTAATAGGTACAAATAATTTAGTAGATAGAACAGGAATTTTAGTAGATGTAGGAGCAAGCTATATACTTTTAAGAGCTTTAGAAAGTGATATAATAACGTATGCAGATATTTACTCAATAAAATTTATAACTATATCAAATTTACCATATAATATGTTATTTGATTTTAATAATAACATAAATAATAATTCTAACTTTAATACTAATCAAAATAACAATAATATGTATAGACTTTATTAATTTTAATTCTTATGATGATTTATATAAAAATTGATAAAGTTATTGCAACAAGCTAGGTATAAAAAATTACAAAATTAGACCATTTATTTTGTTTTATTTATTTATTTTTTTATTCTTGACAAATAAAAAAAGTTGATATATATAATAGTTATATATTAAATCAAAGGAGGAAAAATGAATGGCAAAAATTGATGAAATTGACTATGATGAATTAGTGAGAGGAGCTTCAGAAATAGCTAGACTTGCAAACGAAATGCAAAATTCAATAAAGCAAGGATTTAGTGAAATGGATGCAATGAGAGAAGTATGGTTTGGTCAATCATACGACAATTTTGTTGGTGCAGTTAATCTTCAAGTAGCTGTTTTAAATAAGTTATTTGAAGTATTAGTAAGTGATGTACCTCATGAAATTGCTGCAAAAGCAAAATCATATGCATCTTCACAACAAACAACAGTAGGTGTTGGATTTACTGAGCAAACAGCAATTATATTATCTGAAATTACAAAAACAAATAAAGCACCTAAATTAAGATTCAAAACAGAACAAGTAAATAGTTGTAGAGAAACAATTAAAAATTGCTTCAAGAAAGCTTCAGAAGCAGCTACATCTGCAAAAGAAAAAGCTGCAGGATTAGCTCCAATATGGCAAAGTATCTCTGGTGATACAAACATATTAGAATTAACATCAGGATTCCAAAGAATTATAAATGGAAACGATACATTAATGAATATTCTAGATGGTGCAATTACACAACAATCTAATACAATAGAAGCATTAGAAACAGCTGCAGATGTTGTTGAAGGTGCTAAAAATCTTGTTTCAGATGGAATCGAAGCTGGTGCTGATGCTATCGAAAGCTTCAAAGAAAAAGCTGCAGATTTAGCTTCAGATGTATGGCAAAGCTGGACAGGTAAAGATTAATTTAATAAAATATATATTTCATTTTATAATAATGGAATGTCTTAACAAAAAGGATAAAGTAAATTTTATTATTATACTTTATCTTTTTTGTTCAGTATATATTTATAAATTATAAGTCTATAAAAGGCACAAAACAAAGGAGATTAGAATGTTAGTTACACTTATTGGAAAAAGTAGTTTAAGTAAAGTAAGATTACCTCGTGAAAAGATGGGGAATTATTGGCTATATGATAAAGATCATAATAAAAGATTAATAAGCATAGAAGCGACTGAAGATGATGAATGGGAAATTAAATCATCTTATTTATGTAAAATAATTAATCCTAAAAATATATTATTCTATAATAATACTATGAAATTAGTAAAAAATTCTATGGTATATTTAGATAGCATTACTTTAGAAGATTATAATTTTTATTATGTAACCATAGGAAATAGTGATGAAATTTATATTTTATATTGTTCTCCAATATATGAAACCGATTATTTACATTTACGTATTTCAAATATTTCAAACATTGAAATAGGAAGAAGTCCAAAATGTCAAATTGTATATGATAATCCTTTAGTGTATGATGTACAAGCAAAAATAACTTTTTTTCAAGGAGTGTGGTCTATTGAAAATTTTGATAGAAAATATGATACATTTGTTAATGATAAACCTGTATCAAAATCCACTATCAGATTATATAATGGCGATAGAGTATCAATTTTTGGACTGAATATTATAATAATTAATAAAGAAATATATATAAATAATCCATTAAATAAAGTTAAATATGACTTAAAATATTTTTTGCCAAAACCGCATTCTAATAATAAACTGATAAATTCTGAAGATGAGGAAAATTTTAGTAAATATTTCAGCAAAAGATATTTTTTAAGAACTCCTAGAATCATGGAAAAAACACATCAAGAAGAAATTTCAATTGCTCCACCATCTGTTGGAAAGAAAAATAGAGAGCTTCCTGCAGCCGTTGTACTAGCCACTTCATTTTCAATGTCGACAATGACTCTCATAACACTTTCTCAAACAATAATGAATTTATCAGATGGAAAAATTGATATGAGAAGTGCAATTTTTAGTTTTGCGATGTCAGGTGCCATGTTATTAACTTCTGTTTTAATTCCAATACTTAATAGAGTTTTTTCAAAAAGAATTCAAAAATTAAACAGAAAAGATGCAATTGAAGGATATAAAAAATATATAAGAAAAAAAGAATTAAATATAGAAAATATATTAAATGATAACAGAAAAATAATAAATGATATTTATCCTCCAGAAGATAGATGTCTAGATATAATATTAAATCAATCATCTAGGCTGTGGGAAAGACAAATAACAGATGAAGATTTTTTAACTCTAAGAATTGGAATAGGAGATGTAGCTTCAAACTTAAAAGTTTCGGACACAATGGATGAAAATATTGATGGAGATCAAGAAACATTTGATTTAATGAAACAATGTATAGCTAAAGCAAAGATTTTAAAAAATTCTCCTGTACTAACTTCTTTAACTCAAAATAATATTATGGGTTTAATTTGTCAAAAAGAAGAGTTAAAAAATAGATACATACAAAATCTATTATTGCAACTTGTTACATTTCAAAGTTACGATGAATTAAAAATTGTAATGCTTCTAAATGATAATTCAAATGGAAAATGGAATTTTGTTAAAATGTTACCTCATTTATGGAGTAATTCAAGGGAAATGAGATTTTTTGCTGATACATCAGAGGAAATTGGAGTTATTGCACAATTTTTGGAAGATGAATTCAGAAAAAGAAATAAACAGCTTCAAGAAACATCAAATGATCATTTTAATTATAAAGATTCTAAACCGTATTATTTAATAATAGCAGATGACTACAAAAGCTTAGAAAATTTACCAATAATTAATGATATATTAAAAAGTGAGCAAAATTTTGGATTTAGCTTGTTATTTATAGGCAATAGCATTTTAAATTTACCAAATGAATGTAAACACTTTATAGATTTAAATGGTGAAAAAGGTGCTTTATTATCTAGTGAGGATATTATTAATAGTAGAATTAATTTTGAGTTTAATTTATCAGAAATATTTTCATTTGAAAAAATAAGTCAAATACTTTCTAATATACTAATAAAATATAATGATGAAAAAGAAATGATGTTACCAAGTAATTACACATTTTTAGAAATGTATAATGTTGGATGTATTGAACAATTACATATATTTGAAAGATGGAGAGAAAATGATACAACTGTTTCTTTAAGTGCACCTGTAGGAATTGATGGTGCTGGTAAAATTATTGCGCTAGATATACATGAAAAATTTCATGGTCCGCATGGATTAATTGCAGGAAGTACTGGATCAGGAAAAAGTGAATTCATTGTTACATACATATTATCTTTAGCAATTAATTATCACCCAGATGATGTAACATTCGTGTTAATTGATTATAAAGGTGGAGGACTTGCTGGAGCTTTTAAAAGACCGGATATACAACTACCTCATTTAGTTGGAACAATAACTAACATAGATAAAAGTAGTTTGCAAAGATCTCTTGAATCAATAGAAAGCGAATTAAAAGCTAGACAAATCAAATTTAGTATGGCATGTATCGAAACGGGTGAAAGTACTATGGATATATACAAATATCAAAAGTATTATCATAACGGTATTCTAAAAGAACCTATATCACATTTATTTATTATTAGTGATGAGTTTGCTGAACTAAAACAACAAGAACCAGAATTTATGGACGAACTTATTAGTATTGCAAGAATAGGACGTAGTTTAGGAGTCCATTTAATACTTGCAACACAAAAACCGGCTGGTGTTGTAAATGATCAAATACGTAGTAATACAAAATTTGGCGTTTGCTTAAAAGTACAAACTCCATCAGATAGTAAAGATATTATAGGGATATCAGATGCATCGAAATTAACTAGTGCAGGTCAATTTTATCTAAAAGTAGGAAATGATGATTATTTAGTACTTGGACAATCTGCATGGTCGGGAGCACTATATTATCCATCAAATGAAGTCAGAAAAGAATTTGATAACTCAATTGAATTTATATCTAGCACAGGAAGAATATTAAAAAAAGTTGATGATATTAAAAAAACTGTAACAGAAAGTAAAGGGGAGCAGTTGGCAAATATAGTAAAATATATTTGTGAATTAGCAAAGATGAAAAATATAAGTGAAAAACCTTTGTGGTTGCCACCTATACCAGAAAATATTTACTTAAAAGATATTAGAAATAAATATAAAGTAAAAAATAATAGTGGAATTATAGCTCCAGTTTTAGGTGAATACGACAATCCATCAAAACAATTACAAAATGTATATAAAATTGATTTAACATATGGCGGAAATGTAATAATTTATGGTAATGCAGTAAGTGGCAAAGAAGAATTATTAAATACAATGATTTACGATATTATTACTCAATACTCATCGGATGAAGTTTGGATGTATATTTTAGACTTTGGTGGAGAAACAATGAAAATATTTAAACAAGCTGCTCATGTTGGAGATGTTGTTTTTTCATCAGAAAAAGAAAAGATAACAAGATTATTTGTTATGTTACAGAAAGAAGTTAAAGATAGAAAAGAAATTCTTTCAAAATATAATGGAGATTATAATTTGTATTTAAAGCATAATAAAGAGCCTATACCATTATATACAATTATTATAAATAATTATGAATCTTTTGTTGAAATCTTTCATGATGCATATAATGATATTTTTGAATATCTATTAAGAGAAGGATTAAAATATAGAATCGTTTTTATATTTTCTACTAGTACAACTAGTACAATTAGGTATAGAATGTTACAAAATTTTAAGCAAAAAATAGCTCTACAAATGAATAAAGAAGATGATTATAGAACGATTTTTGAACGTTTAGGAAACAAAGTTCCTTCTAACATATTTGGAAGAGGAATAATAAATCCAGAAGATAAAGAATATTATGAATTTCAAACCGCTAAAATTTGCAAACCTGAGGATTGGAATTCTCAAATTACATCTGCAATTGAGAAGATAAATAAAATTGAAAAAGTTCAAGCAAAAGAAATTGAAGTTGTACCTGATATTGTTACAATAAAAGATTTATTACCTGCAATAAAAGATATTTCAAGTATCCCTGTTGGAATTTCATATAAAACAATTTCACCTTTTGTATTTGATCTTACAAAATATTTGATGTATCCAATTATTACAAATAGCTTGGATGAATTTAATTTATTTTTAGCCAATTTTATAGAACTAATAAGTTCAATACCAGATACAATGCTAACTGTTTTAGACTCTAACCAAATTGTAAGAAATATAAAACAAGATCTAAAAGCAGATTACATAGAAGTGTTTAAAAAATTTCATGCGGCAAAGAAAAAGAAAGAACAAATTATATTAATAATTGGCTTAGAAAACTTTTTGACAGAACTTGGTAGTGAAGATATATTTTTTGAAAGTATGAAAGATGCAGAAAGACTAGAAAAGATTCATTATGTAGTTGTTGAAACATCAGCCAAGATGAACAATTTCACAATTTCAAAATGGTATAAAAAATATCTTACAGGTGAAACAGGATTTTGGTTAGGAAATGGGGTAAATGAGCAATATTTATTAAAATCTAATATTCCAAATGTTAGATTATCTAGCACGTGCGGAATTAGTTATGGTTATGCTTTTGCAAAGGGAAAACCTTATTTAGTTAAAATATTAGGAATGAAAGAGAGTAGTGAAGAGAATGAATAAAGTTCTTGTAAAATTATATGTTCCACAAATTGGAACTGAATACGATATATGGATTCCTTTAAATAGAAGGATATATAATGTAATTAAATTGCTAATTAAAGCTTTAAAAGAATTTACAAATGATGAATTTTCGCCAGCTAAATTTCCTGAGTTATATGATAGAAAAACAGCAATACCATATGATATAAACCTAACAGTAGGAGAATCTAATATAATAAATGGAACAGAAATGATTTTAATAGTATAAAATATTATAAAAAGTAACAGAATGCATTGATTTTTTTAATATATATTCTGTTACTTTTTTATAATGGTTAATTAAATAAATTTTAATAATTTAAAATATGTTAAGTAAATTAAGAAAAACTGAAAAAATGCTTGTACTTTCCTTAATTTACTTATATAATATATATGTTAATTCTTAAATTTAAGGGAGGTACTTTTTTATGTCATTTATAGAAGAATTAAAAAATAAAGCAAAGAAAAACATAAAAACAATTATATTAACAGAAAGTGAAGACAAAAGAGTATTAAAAGCTGCAGAACAAGTTACTAAAGAAGGTTTTGCAAAGATTTTACTTATAGGTAATGTAGATGAAGCTAATAAATTAGCTAAAGAAAACAATATAGATATATCAGGAATTGAAATAATAGATCCTGAAACATCTGAAAAGTTTGAAGCATATGCCGAAGCATTCTATGAACTTAGAAAAGCAAAAGGAATAACAATAGATGATGCAAGAAAAATATTAAAAGATAATATGTATTTTGGAACAATGATGGTAAAAATGGGAGATGCAGATGGATTAGTTTCAGGTGCTTGTCATTCAACAGCAAATACTTTAAGACCAGCACTTCAAATTTTAAAAACTGCACCAGGAACAAAACTTGTATCAGCATTTTTCTTAATGGTTGTACCTGATTGTAAACATGGAGAAAATGGTATATTTGTATTTGGAGATAGTGGATTAGTTGAAAATCCATCATCAGATGAATTATCTGAAATAGCAATTTCATCAAGTAAAAGTTTCAAACAATTAACAGGTAAGGAATCAAAAGTAGCTCTACTTTCATATTCAACATATGGTAGTGCTCACTCTGAATTAACAGAAAAAGTAGTTGAAGCAACAAAACTATTAAAAGAAAAAGCACCAGATTTAATTTGCGATGGTGAACTTCAACTTGATGCAGCAATCATACCAGAAGTTGCAGAATCTAAAGCACCAGGAAGTCCTGTTAAAGGTGAAGCAAATACATTAATATTCCCAGATTTAAATGCTGGAAATATAGGATATAAATTAGTACAAAGATTAGCAAAAGCGGAAGCTTACGGACCACTTTGTCAAGGTATTGCAAGACCAGTAAATGATTTATCAAGAGGATGCAGTAGCGATGATATTGTTGGTGTTGTAGCAATTACAGCAGTACAAGCTAACAGTATGGATTAATATTATTTAATTATAATATATATAAATTTAGGAGGGTATAAAATGAAAGTATTAGTAGTAAACTGTGGAAGTTCATCATTAAAATATCAATTAATTGATATGGAAACTGAAGAAGTATTAGCTAAAGGATACCAAGAAAGAATTGGTATTGATGGTTCTTTTTTAACACATAGAGTAGGAGAACAAAAATATAAAATAGAAAAAGAGATAAAAAATCATACAGAAGCTATAGAATTAGTAATAGAACAATTATTGCATAAAGATTATGGTGTAATTAAGAGCTTAGACGAAATTGATGCTATAGGACATAGAATAGTTCATGGAGGAGAAAAATTCACTAAATCAGTTTTAATAGATGATGAAGTTATAAAAGGAATTGAAGATGCTGTAATATTTGCACCACTTCATAACCCAGCACATTTACAAGGAATAAAAGCTTGTAAAGAAAAATTACCAGGAAAACCAAATGTTGCAGTATTTGATACAGCATTTCACCAAACAATGCCTGAAAAAGCATATATGTATGCAATTCCTTATGAATATTATGAGAAATATAGAATTCGTAAATATGGTGCTCACGGAACATCTCATAAATTCGTTTCAAACAGAGTAGCAGAATTAATGAATAAACCTTTAGAAGATTTAAAAATTATATCTTGCCATTTAGGTCAAGGAGCAAGTTTATGTGCTGTTGAAAATGGAAAATCAGTTGATACATCTATGGGACTTACACCACTTGCAGGTGTTCCTATGGGATCTAGATCAGGAGATATTGATCCATCTGTTGTAACATTTTTAATGGAAAAAGAAAATTTATCTCCAGAAGAAATGAACACAATATTAAATAAGAAATCTGGAAAACTTGGATTATCAGGAATTAGTATAGATGATAGAGATATTGAAGCTGCAATAAAAGAAGGAAATCACAGAGCTAAACTTGCTATAGATCAATTTGTATATCAAGTAGCTGGATATATAGGAAGATTTGCTGCACAAATGAATGGTGTAGATGTTATAACATTTGAAGCAGGAGTTGGAGAAAATGGTATAGAAGCTAGAAAAGAGATTTGTGATTATCTAGGATTTTTAGGTGTTAAAATAGATGAAGAAAAGAATAACTGTAGAGGGAAAGAAGTAGAAATTTCAACACCAGATTCAAAGGTAAAAGTTTATGTTGTTCCAACAAATGAAGAGTTAATGATAGCAAGAGAGACAAGAGACTTAGTAAAATAATAGATTAATATTTTATTAATATAATATTATTTAATTTAATATATATGTATAGGCATTAAATAACTTACTTTATTTAATGCCTATTTTAAAAGAAAGGTATAAATATATGGTGTGATTTATGGAAAATGATACTAAGAAAAAATCATATAAAAAATTCATAATATTAATCATAATTTTAATTTTTATTATAGCAGGAATATCAGTATGGATATATATATCAAATATGGATAAAAATAAACCTGATGAAGTTTTAATGTCATATATAGAATGTTTACAAAATAAAGATTATGAGGGAATGTACTCTCTTCTATCTGATAAAAGTAAATCAAATATTGATCATGATACATATATTTCTAGGAATAAAAATATATATGAAGGTATAGAAGCTACTAATTTTAATATTAGCAATATAGTTATCGGAAAGGCAAATCAAGATAAATCGAAAGAAGTAACATATACTATGAAATTTGATACACTTGCTGGAAATCTATCATATGACTATATTGTTACATTTGAAAGACAAGAAGATAAAAAATATTATCTTGATTGGTCATCTAATTTAATATTTCCTAATTTAGATGAAGAAGAAAAAATAAGAGTATATTCAACTTCAGGCTCTAGGGGAGATATTTTAGATAGAAATGGAAAAGTCTTAGCAACTAATGGTGAAGATGGAAAAAGAGAATATCCATATGGTAAGATAGCAGCTCATTTAGTTGGGTATGTAAGAGGAATATCTGAAGAAGAACTATTAGCACATGAAGGTGAAGGATATACTGAAAGTAGTATTATTGGTAAAACTGGATTAGAACTTGCTTTTGAGGATAAATTAAGAGGAAAAAATGGTAGTGGAATATATTTAGTAGATAACAATGAAAATATTATAGAAACAATTGCAGAAACAGATGTAGAAGACGGAAAAGATGTTAAAACTACTATAGATATTTCTTTACAGAAAGATATATTTAATGAATTTGATGGGGATAATGGTTTTTCTGTTGCTATGAATCCAAAAACAGGAGAAGTATTAGCTATGGTAAGTTTTCCAAGCTTTGATATTAATAGTTTTATAACAGGATTTACTGATGAAGAATGGAATGATTTAACTTCTGATGAAAATACTCCAATGTTTGCAAGATATGAAAGTACATGGGCTCCTGGCTCATCTTTTAAACCGGTAATAGGTGCAGTTGGCCTTACAACTGATAGTTTTACTGCTAAAGAAGATTTTGGAACAAGTGGACTTAGTTGGCAAAAAGATTCAAGTTGGGGTGACTACAAGATCACAACTTTAACTACATATGGTGGAACAGCTAATTTAAAAAATGCACTAATATATTCTGATAATATTTATTTTGCAAAAGCTGCACTTAAAATTGGAGCAGATACATTAGCAGATAGTTTAAATAAAATAGATTTTAATAGATCTATTGATTTTCCTATATCTATGGCTAAATCACAATATTCAGATAGTAATAAGTTTTCTTCAGAAGTACAACTTGCAGACTCTGGTTATGGACAAGGAAAAGTATTAGTTAATCCATTACATATGGCAAGTATTTATTCAGCTTTTGTAAATGATGGTAATATGATAAAACCTATTATAGAATATAATGATGATACTGAGTATTTAGTAGAAAATGCATTTACTAAGAATGCAGCAAATGAAATTAAAAATGATTTAATTCAAGTTGTTGAGAATTCAAATGGAACAGCACATGAAGCTAAAATAAATGGAATAAAACTTGCAGGGAAGACAGGAACTGCTGAATTAAAAGCTTCAAAGGAAGATAGTGGTGAAGAATTAGGATGGTTTAATACAATTGTTGTAAGTGATAAAGAAAACGAACAATTATTAACGATAAATATGGTTGAAAATGTAGAAAATAGAGGAGGAAGCCATTACCTTTTACCTAAAGTAAAAAATATTATACAAAACTATATCGATAAAAAATAATATAAAGCACATTATGATCTTATATTTAGAATATAGAAAAGGGAGAAAATGATGAAACAACAAAAATTAAACGAAGAATTAAAGAAATATATAGAAACAAAAATTTTTCCATTATATGATGAAAATGAAAAAGGTCATGATATAGAACATATAAATTCAGTAATAACAAGAAGTTTAAAGCTTGCTAAAGATTATGATGTTGATATTAATTTAGTTTATACAATTGCTTCATATCATGACTTAGGACATCATATTGATAGAAAAACACATGAAATAATTTCTGCAAAAATGTTTATGGAAGATGAAAATATGAAAGCTTTCTTTTCTGAAGAGGAAAGAATAATTATAAAAGAGGCAATTGAAGATCACAGAGCATCAAGTAATCATGAACCTAGAACAATATATGGCAAACTAGTTAGTACTGCAGATAGAACTATTTTAGATATTGAAACACCAATAAAAAGGACATATTCTTATGGACTAGTTCATCATCCAAAATTTACAAAAGAGGAGCAAATTGAAGAAGTATATGATCATTTAAATAATAAATTTGGTAGAAACGGATATGCAAAAATATATTTAAAAGATCCGGAATATGATGAAAGTTTAGAAAGGTTAAGAAAAGCCTTGGATGATAAGGAAAATTTTATAAAGAAAATATATGAAGTTATTGAAAAAGAAGGACTATAAATTATTAAATTTAGTTAAATATTTTTTTCTAAAATATATTTTAACTAAAGGGGGATTGTTTAAATGAATGATGAAGAAACTAGTAATGAAATTTCTAAAGAAGAAAAAGTAGTAGAAGTAGAAAATAATGGAAGTAAAAAAGAAGAAAACTTAAACGAAAAAGATAAAGTTGAAATTAATAATAATGTAGAAAATATTAATAAAAATAATAAGAAAACTAAAAGTAAAGCTCCAATTATTATAACTATTGTTATACTATTTTTACTAGTTTTATTTGCAATAGGTGCTTTTTTTGCTTGGAAATATATCAAAAATAACGAATCAGTTGGAACTACATGGGGAGATACATATTATGCATATTTAAAAGAGGGAATGCAGCAAGAAGATTTTGCTTCTAAAGAAAAATATGGATTTCAACAAAATATGAAGGATGTTACTTTACAATTTATTGAAGTCCAAGAAGATGAAAATCCTGTAATGATTATGAATTATGAAGAAAATGAAGAAAAATATGTTAATGTATATCATATTAATGATGATAATAAAGTAACTAATATATCATATAAAGAACCTTCTGAAGTCGAATTATTATATAATATTGAATTAAAAGAATATATTTGGTATATACATGTGTATAAAGCAAATGAAGATTTATATATTCCAATATATTTAGATGATAATAAATTATATGATGAAAACAAAAATAATATTTCTACAAATTCTCTAGATGAATCACCTATAGTTACCGAAATTACTGCAGAAATAAGTATTGGTAAAAATGATAAAATATCAGTAGAAAAACTTGATGGAACAACAATAGAAATTTCTAAATACGATGAAACATTTGTAAAACCAGAAATTGATTATAAACCTGTAAATATTGATATTAATAATATTGATCTAAACAAATTAAAAGAACTAATTAAAGAAGTGGTAAATAACTATAAAAAAGATGAAGAATTAATTACTGATTCAATAAAGAAAGTAGTTGAGGAAAAGTTAAATAAAACAGAAACTTTAAAAGAAGAAATAGAACAAGCAAGAAATGAAATTCAAAAAAAGAAAGAAGAAGAGCAAAAAGCAGCTGAAGAAGCAAAGAAAAGGGAAGAAGAAGCTAAAAAAGAAGCTGAAAGAAATAAATCAAACTCTACTGGAAAAATTTCAGAAGAACAAGCTAAAAAGTTAGCTCAAAAGATTGATGGTACTAAATCAACTGAAACGGGATTTGAAATTGGATATATATTAGAAACAATGATTAAAGACAAGTTAGGTCAAGAATACTATTTGTTTAGAGTTATGTGGCTAGTAGAAGATCATTGGTCAACAATTGATGGAATAGCAATTTCTACAGATGGTAAGAAATGGAAACAAGTTGATATTTATCATAATTATGCAGAAGGGGAAACAATTCAAGAAGTATACAAAGAAGGAACATTTTAATATGTTCCTTTTTATTTAACACTTCACTTTACATAAAGGCATATTATATATAAATATGTTTTGGAAAGGAAGTGTTATTTTGAATTTAGAAGGAAAGAAAATTGGATTTGCCTTTACAGGTTCTTTTTGTACATTTAATAAAGTTATAGAAGAACTTAAAAATATAAAAAATAGGAAAGCTGATATCATACCAATTATGTCATTTAATTCATATAATTTAGATACTAAATTTGGAAAAGCAAAAGACTATATAAAAGAAATAAAAGAGATCTGCGGAAAAGATGATATTATTCATACAATTCAAGGAGCTGAACCAATAGGTCCTAAAAAACTAACAGATGTAATGGTTATAGCTCCTTGTTCAGGAAATACAATTGCAAAACTAGCAAGTAGTATAATAGATACGCCTGTTACAATGGCAGCAAAATCACACTTAAGAAATAATAATCCTATAGTTCTTGCAATATCTACTAATGATGGTTTATCAGGAAGTGCTGAAAATATTGGTAAATTACTTAATAGAAATAATTATTTTTTTGTACCATTTAAACAAGATAATCCAATAACAAAACCTCGCTCTATAGTTGCTGATTTCAAATATTTAATACCTACTATTGAAAAAGCTTTAGATAGGGAACAAATAGAGCCTATATTATTATGAATATAAAATTATAATATATAATAAATTTTATATATGAAACTTAAAATATATAAAAAAAGACCTCAACAAATTAAAAATTAGAGGTCTTTTATAATAATAAATTATATAAAATTTAGTTATTCATTTAAAGGATTTACTTCAACAGCATTTCTAACTTGCTCATTACTTACATGAGTATAAATTTCTGTTGTTGAAATGCTTTCATGTCCTAATAATTCTTGAAGAGCACGTATATCTACATTTCCATATTGATACATTAAAGTTGCGGCTGTATGTCTAAGTTTATGCGTAGAATATTTTGAAGTATCTAGACCAGCTTTTCTAAGTTCTTTTTCTACAATATATTGAACAGTTCTTTTACTAATACGTTCTTTTCTTTTACTTAAAAATAATGCTTTATTAGAAGCCTTAGAATCGTTTTTAAGACCTTCTGTTGGCCTTACTTTAATATATTCTTTAATTGCATTAATACAAGCTTTATTTAAGTAAATAGTTCTTTCTTTATTACCTTTACCAATAACATTCATTTTATATTCGCTAAAGTCAATATCTTGTACATTAATTCCTATTAATTCTGATAAACGTAATCCACAATTAAGAAATAGGGTAATAATAGCAAAATCTCTTTCTTTAAATTCATCATTCTCATCCATGGTAACATTTAAAAGTTTTTTGCTTTCGTCAAGAGATAAATATTTTGGCATTCGTTTATCTAATTTTGGTGTTTCTAAGTTTTGAGCTGGATTAGTTTCTATTAATTTTGCTTTTTGAGACAAATAAGAAAAGAATATACGAATTGTTGAGATCTTTCTTGCACGTGTGGCAGGTTTTGCTCTTTGATTAAGTGCTAAATATGAAAGAAATGCATGTATATCATCTAATGTAATTCTTTTCAAATTATCCAATGAAAAATCTTTTATATATATATTATTAAAATCAGTTTCTTTTGTAAGTTTAAAATGAATTTTCATAAATTTGAAAAACATATTTAAATCATAGTTATATTCTTTAACTGAATTTGGAGATTTATTTAATATTGTTATTGAGTAATCTAAAAAAGAATTAACAAATTCTGGGTTTTGATCTGGATTTATCATAAGTTTAACCACCTCTTGTAAATTTCTATATATAAATATTCTTAATTGCACAAAATCTATGTATATATTATATCAACCTTAAAGAAATTTCAATATTTATATTTAAAATAAAGTATTATATATTGAAATATACAAAGGTGGAAGTGTATAATAATTTATATATTATTAAGAAATAGGAGATATTATGAAAATATTAGTTAATGAATCTGGTTGGTCTGGAAAAAATAGAAACTATAAACCGAAAATTGTTAAACATGAATATGACGTAGTATTAAACAAGAAGTATATTATAAAATCAAGGAAAATTAATCGATTTAAGAATTTTAAGTTTTTTAAAAAGAATTTAGAGCTTTTTTCCTTTGTTATAAAAGAAATATCCACAGATTATATTGTAATTGTAACTAACCAAGAGATGTCAATAATGGAAGATAATTCTTTTAGCTTAAGAGATTATAAAACAGAGTTTAAAATAATTTTAAATGAGACTCTTGAAATAGTAACTCCATCTACTGATTGCGGAGATATTTATACATTTACACTTAAACAGTGATTAATTTGTTATTTTTTCATATCTATGGTAAAATATAATATAACGATATAGGTTAAAACCTGTGTCTATTAAATTCTCTTTTATACTAATTAGATAAGAGAATATTACCTCTTACTTTTTAGTGTTAACAATAAAAACAAGACATCAATTAAAGAATGGAGGAATGAATTATGTTATTATTATGTCTTGATGGAACCATGATGGAAATTTGTGCATCTGAAATCGCCAAAATATATGGTGAAGAAAGTTGTACAAACTTGGTTTTAAAAGATGATCGGGAGGTTACTGTAGATGATACAGAGGAAAATGTACGCAAAGTAATAAGAGATGAACTTATGAAGATAAATACTACAGAAAAATTCATACGTTTACATCTGTATTACGGGAAAAGTACATCTGATTTTTATCCGATTTGCATCCCCATATCTGCTATTAAGTCTGTAAGCAGAGGGTATTATGCATATGATATGAGGGTGACGGGAAAACTGGCATCTGACATACCTGAACAGGCACGAGAGACTGATTCTGAATTTTGGAAGCCTGCCATAATTTTCTTAAAATATCCAATCTTGGATAGTAGAAAAGACATGGTAGAAAAAATAACAGTATATGAATCAGCCGATTATGTAATGAAACATATCAAATAACATAATTTGTAAAAGGAAGGGAGTCTATAGTTAACGAAGGGCTGAGGCTCTTCTTCCTTTTTATACGTAAACTCTTTATTGCTATATAATAGAATATATGATAATATAAAAAATAGATATATTATTAAAATAACTTTAATCATTGAAGTGTTAAATTAAAGACTGAATCTTAATTGAAAGAATGAGGAAAATTATGAATAGTAGAAGTTTTGAAATATTTAAGGATGGAAAATATGATTCAAATAATATTAATGAAGGTATGATTATTGTTGAACAATTAGTTAAAGATATAGATATTATTCTAGAAGACTATGATTTAGACGATGGAAAAAAGGAGTATTTAATTAATAGTAAAAAAAGAATTATTGCTTTTCTTAATAAATATGAATTTGATTTTTCATTTGATAAAAAGTATTATGATGAATTTAGGTACTTATCTAATAAATTTAATTTGACTGATAATGAGGAAAAGAAATTAGATATTATAAAAAAGATTTATTTTAAGAAGTTAAAAGAAATCCCAGCAAAAAAACATATGGTATTACTGCCATATTATGAACAAATATTTATTTATGGCGAACAAGGAGAAGTAAATGCTCAAGAATATTATAAAAAATTCTATCAAGAATTATCAGAATGCTTTGATATCGAAGATCAGATACATAGAAATATAGTAGTTCCTATCTGGAAAGATTATATTAGCTCTATTGAAGATGATTTCTCACAAGGTTCTAAATTTGCATATTTATTACATTCAAGTAATAGATTTATTAATTTGCCAGGAAGTGAAAATTATCACACAAATAAAGATGACGAAAATGACATATCTCACAAAACATCTTTTATATCAGGGTCTTTAATAACAAATAATGAAATGGAAACAGGAAACTCAAATGTTGGAATTTTAATTAGACCCAAAGAAGTAACAATATTAACAGCTAGTTCATCTGATTGTGGAACTATTGAAAATAATGAGAGAAATGTAACTAATGTAAAAATTAATGAAGACGGAACATGTGTAAGTATAAATTTTCCTGAATACGAAATACCAATATCGAAAATAGGAACTCCTAAAAAAATTGAGCGAGACGCAATGCAAGCTAGTATTAATAATACTGGTGAAATTTTAAATGCTGGAAAATGGATTTTACCTATATATACAGAAGTAGTAATTGATAAAAGAGATTTTGAATTAGATGGTATATTTTTTAAAACTACAGGATGTGATATTAATCTAGAAGATTATATTGTTGCTAAACAAATGGAAATGTATTATGGTAAAAAGTTAAGAGTCGTTAACCAATCTATCTATAGAGAAAATAATGGCTTAGAGCCATACACTGAAGAAGAAAAAGAAAGATTTAATAAACAATTAGAGTTTTATAGTAATCCAGAAAATTATAAAATGTTTGAAGATAATCCAGTATTATACAGAAATTTAATTCAATCATACTATAAAGAAATAGTATGTGGAACAGATTTTAAAGATGAAACTAAAACTAAAATAGAATCTGTTTTAGTAGAACTAATTGAATATTTAAATTCATTCATCATTCAAAATAATATTGAAGATAGTACTGAAATTAAATTAGAGGATCTTATGAATATAGATTTAGATAATAAAAGCTTTCCTCAATCTAAATATATTCCAGAAAATATATGGGGATCAGCAAAAATAACAAAAAAGGATATTGGAAACAATTTTGCTTTGTGTATCCCTATAAACTTAAAAGAAAAAGTTTCTAGATTATTAACTTCAACTGAAATTCAATTTGAAAGGAAAGGAGAAGAAAAATAGGTGGATAATATAAATAATGCATACACAGAAATATTAGTAATATTGCGAAATTTGAAAGGTGGATATTTCTCGATTCCAAGAAATTTATTAGATAAAATGATAAAAGAATGTAATTTAAATCACAAATTTAGATTACAACCAAATCTACCTATTAGAGAACAAAATTTGTTAGATGAAACAAAAGCTATTTTATCTAATTTTTATAGAGATTATTGGTCAAGTAGTGAACAAAGAGAATTAATAAAACAAAAGGAAAAATATGAATTACAACTTTTAGAACAAAGAAAAAAAGAACTATATAATATAGATAATTTGTTTAAAAAATAGTAAAACTGTAACACCTAAAAATAATAAGAGGTATTATAGGAACATATTTAAAAGATGCAAGCGAAGTTTGCAATATATATCGTGAAATGCTTGGATTAGAAGGAATTGACAATTTAGAAAAAGCAAGAAGTAAAGAGAAAGAGTTAGATAAAAGAATGAATGAAATTTTAAAAAAGTGGGTTAAGGAATAGAATTAATAAAAAAATATAAAAGAACAATAAAGCAATATTATTAATAATTTTAAGGATTAGTTTGAAATATAACTAATCTTTTATTTTAAGCAAAAATTATTAGAGTAGGGTGAATAGCCAATTTTTTCAATATCTATAAATTAATTATATTTAATTTTGTAAATATTTTTGGAATCAAACTAAAAAATAAATAGAAATAAAAGTTATATATTCAAAAAATAAATTTAATCATGTTTATAATTAAAATCTTTTTACATTGATTTAATTAGTTTTTATTAAATCAATATAAAATTACTGAAGATTTTTACCTAAAAACAGTTAGATCATAATAATACAAAAATTACCTAAAAAGAGCCTAAAAAGCGACACACAAGAATCGATTTTAAGCTGTTTTAAATTTTTAGACATGTAGTTTTATGTCGATAAAATAAGACAAATATAGAGAAATAGATAGTTTGAGAATTTTGAGAAAAATTTATAAAAAATGATATATAAAAATATATAATATGAAAATAATGGACACAAAATAAAATTATATTAAGAAAATAATTATAGTAATGAAAATTTATATGAGTAAAATATAAAAATGCTTTAGAATTGATTCTAGAAGCTAATATAAATATAATAAGTAACAAAATTTTAAAATAATAAAGAATATAATATATAGAAATAAAAAAATATATAATAGAATATTAATATCTATAAAGTATTAATAATATATTTTTAATTAAATTGTTGAATTAAGTTGACATTTGATAGAAAATATTATAAAATACGAACAATAGTTCATGTGATAATAGAAGTGATAGTATATGTAAAAATAAATATTGTAAGAACTAAATTTTGTATAAAGGATGTGTTCTTATGGAAGAAAAAAAGAATGAAATTATTTTATTTGAAAACCAAGGAGTAAAGTTAGAGGTAAACTTAAAAGAAGATACTGTGTGGTTAACTCAAGCACAAATGGGAATATTATTTGATGTCAAACAATCTACTTTGAGTGAGCATATTAATAATATCTTTAAAGAAGGAGAATTAGAAGAAAAAACTTCTATCGGAATTTCCGATAAAAGTTCCGGAGGACGAAAATCAAAGATTTACAATTTAGATGTAATAATTTCTGTTGGCTACAGAGTTAAATCAAAAAATGGTGTAATTTTTAGACAATGGGCAAACAAGGTTTTAAAAGATTATATGTTAAAAGGATATGCAGTCAATCAAAAAAGATTAGAATATTTAGAAAAAACAGTAAAATTAATTGATATTGCTAATAGGATTGATGAAAGACTAGAAGGTTCTGAGGCTAAAGAAATATTAAAAGTAATTGGCGAATATTCAAAAGCTTTAGATATATTAGATGATTATGACCATAGAACACTAAAGAAAGTAGAAGGAAATATTGATGAAAGAAAAATAGAATATAAAGATTGTATAGATATAATAAATAAATTAAGATTTAATGAAGGAAGTTCCTTATTTGCAGTAGAAAGAGATAAAGGTTTAGAATCAATAATTGGTAATATATACCAAAGTTTTGATGGACAAGATATTTATAAAAGCATAGAAGAAAAAGCTGCAAATTTTTTATATATAATAGTAAAAAATCATGTTTTTGCAGATGGAAATAAAAGAATTGCAGCAACTTTGTTTATATATTTTCTAAATTTTTATGGAATTTTATATAAAAATGGTAAGCAAACAATCGATAATAATACATTAGCAGCATTGACATTACTTATTGCTGAGTCAAATCCTAAGGAAAAAGATGTAATTATAGATTTAGTAATGAATTTTCTAAATAATGAATAGGTAAAAGTAATAATATTTTATAAGCTAAAGGAGGAAATCAAATGTCTAAAAGACCAATAACTACATTATTTCTTTTAGAATCACTTGATGGTAAGATTAGTAGTGGTAATACTGATGAATTAGATGCAGACAAAGATTGGTGTAAAATTGATGGCGTAAAAGAAGGACTACACCAGTATTATGAAATAGAATCTACTACTGATTATTTTTCATTAAATACTGGTAGAGTAATGGCAAAAATTGGAGTTAATGATAGAAAAGAATATCACAATAAAGTCGAAGTAAAATTCGTTATTGTTGATAATAAGCCACATTTAAATGAAAATGGAATAAATTATATATGTAACTGGGTAGAAAGACTAATATTAGTTACAACAAATAAAAATCATATTGCACATTCTTTAACAGATAAGTATGCTAATTTAGATATTTTATATTATAATGAATTAGACCTAACAAAATTATTAGAGGATTTATATAGTAAATATAATGCTGAAAAATTAACAATTCAATCTGGTGGAAGTCTTAATGGACTATTTTTGAGAAACAACTTAATTGACTATGTAAATATAATAATTGCTCCATTATTAGTTGGAGGTAAAGATGTATCTACATTAATCGATGGAGAGGCAATAAGTAATGCGGAAGAATTGAATAAATTAAAAGCATTGGAACTTATTGAATGTAATCAATTAGATAATTCATATGTTCAGTTAAAATACAAAGTAAAAAAATAATACACAGAGATCAAGGATTAGTTTGAAATATAGCTAATCTTTTTTATTTTAAGTAAAAAGTGGTAGAGTAGGGGGGATAACTGATTTTTAAAATTTATTATATTTTAAAATTTATTATATTTTAAAATTTATTATATTTTAAAATTTATTATATTTAAATTTGTAAAAGTTATATCCGTTAGACTTTATAAAAAGTAATATAAAAAAAATTTCGAATTAAAATATATAAAAGTAAAAAAATATTTTTAAAATATTTAGACGATTTAAAATTTATTTAAATTAGAATTTTATTTAAGATTTTAAAATCAAGTTTTAAAAATTAAGTTTATAAATTAAAATATAAATATTTTTTAAACGAACAAATGTTGTATGTAAAAAAATAAAAAAATAAATAAATAAATTGATTTTAAGAATTTTTATAGCTAAATTAAGCTACTATAATTATACAATAACAAAATTAACCATATCTATAATTAAAATCTATATATCTGGTTTTAAATTAAAACTAACTATATAATATATAATAAAACATTGACGCATTAAAATTAGTTTTAAACTGTTTTTTAATTTAATTAATATAACTAAACTTGTTTATTAATAATATGGATGATTGGTGATTTAAATAGCTTTTATTAAATGAATTTAAAATTTACTGACGATTTTATACCTAAAATAGCTAAGTTATATTAAAACTAAAATAACCTAAAAAGTACTAAAAAGATGACGCACGAGAATCGATTTTAAGACGTTTTAGAAATTTAGACATATAGTTTTATGTCTGTAAAATAAGGCAAATATAGAGAAATAGGCACTTTTAAGATTTTTGAAAAATTTTCATACAATTTAATATAAAAAAATATATAATCAGAAAAAAATATAGATATAAATTTAAAATTATAATAAGTGAAATAATTATAATAGTAAAATTATATGAGTAAAATAAAATAATGTCTTAAAATTGATTTTAACGAGTCATAAAAGTATTAATACAACAAGTAATACAAAAGATTATAATAATGAATATGATATAGATATAATAAGAAAATAAATATATATATGAATATTAATATGCATAAAACATCAAAAAGCCCTGAATTAATAAAACTATAGGCTTTTAACTGTTTTATATTATGCTCCTATCTCTTATTGCGCAAAACTTTGATTTTGTGCAATAAGATTAATAACTTTCTGTATATCAATATAACATATCTCCTATCATTTGTAAAGATAAATTAACCAAAAATTAAGGGTAGCTTCCTACCCCCATTACTTACATAAAATGAACTTTATCATTATCTAAAAAATAATACAAAATAATTTTTCTTAAAACTTGTGTAACAATATTTTTATCAAAATTAATTTTATATCCACCTTCTAATAAATGTTTTATTTTATTTCTATAATCTCTACTTAAATCACGTAATGGAAAACCATTTTGTACAGCAAATAAAATTGCTAAAAGAGTCCTATTCTTCCCTTCATAATCACCTAAAGAATAAATATATTGATTAAGATAAATACTAGGAAAAAAACCATCATAATACAGAACACTTAATCTTCTAATATCATAATCCTCTAAAACTTTAGATATTTCAATTCTAGTTAAGTCACCCAACATAGAAAGATTGCTCTCTTTCTTTTTATTATAAATCTTAACTCTATTAGCACAAGAACCAATATAAACAGTCCTATCATCATAACCATTATTAAATATCTTTTCATGAGCTTTACCAGATATATCCCAAATTAAATCTAAAATATTAATATGTAAATCAATAGCTAAATCATAGCTTTTAATATACCATTCTCCAGAAATACCTAATAAATATAATAAAAGCCTATCTTTTTTTAATTTATTAGGATTAAATTCAATAGTAAAATTATATAAGTCATCATTCTTAAAATTCTTTTTATCAGAATTATTAAGTTTCTCACTATTATGATGAAAGCCAAAATAAAAGCTTTTCCCCTCTTCTATCTCAATATTATAATTATAATGAAAACACATAGGTTTATCAGAAATCCAAAACTTTTTAATTTTATCTTTAAAATAAGCTTCAATAAAAAATTCAATTTTAGAATATTCTTCAAAACTAATATAAGTTTTTAATCTTAACATATCAATAGAATATGTAATATTTTCTTTAGTTAAACTATAACAATATAAATCATTAATTTTCATTTTTACCAATCCCCTAACGCTTAAATTAATATAAAAATGAAAATATTTGTACTATATAATCAGTGCATGACCTAGACACCTACTCCCTACTTCAGTACAAAGATTTTAAGTCATGAAAAATAATAAAAAAGTGCAGAATACAACAATAAAACCCGCTTGTTAGATACCGCGGGTTCTATTGTTAAACTTTTAAAAAAAGTTAGCAAAATTTCACTAGGGGGACTATCCCCCTTCTAAAATTGCTGCGCAATTTTAGCCCCCGCATATCAAAGTAACACTTCGAAGAAATTTGGTTAAATTTCTTGACCAAACATCTTAAATTTCTTATCCTGCATAAATTTAAGTTTTATAATATATTTACATACATAATAAAAACAAAGTTTTATTGCATAATATAAAAATAACAACATAAAACAAGAAAATATTAAACTAAACATATGTATAGCCATAAAATCACCCCCTATTTCTTCTTTTTATTACTTTCAATAACTGTAATATTAGTTATATTATCTGGAACAGGCTCTTTAAATCCTGATTTACTTAAATTTTCAATAACTTTATATGTATCATAACTTTCACGTAATTTTTTATTATGAACAAAAAAATAAATTCCTCTATTTTTCCATTCAGCAACCTGACCTTCACTATCTAAGATTGGCTCAGCACGGCGAACTATCGTCAGGCAAGCGAGGAACGTAGAACACCTACGAACCTCGGTTGCCTGGGAACGAATAGCCTTAGCCAGCAAATAGAAGTTTTGAGATGTACCAAGAATAATACGTCTATTCTTTCTATTCTGTGTAATTACCCCAAGCATTTCAGGAGGGAAATTCTTACTATCATTAGAACTAAACCAATTTTGAAGTTCGTCCATAATAACAATAACACCCTTATGACCATTTTTATAATTCATGAGCATACGCCAATCTTTAAGCTTATGATTTTCATATTTATAACCTAAATTACTACAACAAACAGCAAGAGGATATTCTTCTTGCATACGCATAGCAAATTCAATCATACTAATAGTTTTACCTGCACCTTGTCTACCTTCAAAGATAATTAATCCTTGATATTTAAAAAAATCAGGTTCTTTATCAAATAAGTCAATTACAAATTGATGTGGAGTATCAATAAATAATCTTCTAAGAATACCATGCTTTTTTACAATTCTGTGTTCTCCTTTTTTAAAACGTCTACCTCTTAAAAGCTCTATAATTATATTAATTAATACTAAACAAAGAAAAACACAAAAACAAATTAAAACAAAATATATAGGATATTTAAATATTGCCCATAAACCACGAAATACACCTATAAACATATCAATCATAATAAAATACCTACTTTCTATTTAAAACAGTTATATTAGCTTTTTTGAATGGTTCAGGACGTATAATTGTTGGTGTATCATATATTAAGTCATAAAGCTCATCTATATTTTTATTTAATTCATCTATTTTTAAGAAAAAATAAATAAAACTACCACATATTAAAACAAATAAAAACAATATTAATAAAATCATATTTTAACCCCCTAAAGTAGGAATAAATCCTTTAATAAATTTAACAACAGCAATACCAATACGTAAACCTAATAAACTAAATGAAATAACAAGCAAAGGCACAAGATTTGTCCATGGAATAATATAAACAACAAAAGTGATAAAATTAGTAACAATAGGGATACTTGTAGCAATATCTATGACAACATCAACAATAGTAAGAGGAGCCAACAAAATTCCTACAGCACCATTAAAAAAACTTAAAATAGCATTAGTAATCACTAATCACCACCCCCTAAACCACTAGAAGCAGAAGAAAAACCATTAATAATATTAGGAATAGATTTATATAATCTAAATACAAAAAATACATAAGCAAAACCAGTAAAAACTAAATCACCATAAGTTTTAAAAGGTGAATACCAACTTAAATCAAATAAAGTAACATCACCAGAATAATATGGACTATCTATATCAACATCGAAAACAGCAGAACCATTCTCAATATTATTAATCATGTCTTGTATTGTCTCAATACATAATTTAATAGAGTCTATAAAGCCAAATTTTTCATCAATAGTATTAGTAAGATCATCAACATTACTTTCATCAGGAACAAATAAACTTGTTAAAGCTTCGGATAACATCTCGATAAGTTTTATACCAAAAAAGTTCTCACTAAATGGATTTATATAACTTAAGATTTGTGTAATTGCATTGATAACATTCTCAAAGCCTTGCGCAATCCCAGATAAGATACCACTATCGGAATCAGAATCATCAGAATCCTCGCTAGCATCTGCCATAGATCCACCCCAATTGGCCACTGCATGGTTATAGAAGTCGTCAATGGGGTTTGATGGAAAAAAGGTTTACCATTATTTTCTTGTAAATCAGAACTAGAAGACAAATCATATAAAACACCTTCAGAAGCATAAATTAAAACACAATCGCCCTCACTTCCGTCAGGAAGATAAACTAAATAAGTATTATCAGTGGCATGTTCATCATAATCACCAGACCAACTAGTTTCACCTTTATTTGGATTCCATTTAAAATAAATAGAATGATTAGTTCTTAAATAATAAGTAATAGAATCACCATAATCAAAACACTTACTAATATAAGCAGGCTCTTTTGAATAAGTCAACTTATACTCTCCATGACCACTAGCTGTAGAACGATTATTATAAGTAATATACATATATGAATAATCTTCTACATTTTCAGGCCAATCTGGAAACTCTTTTCCTAAAATACTAGCAGCATTAGAATCAATAGAAAAAATAAACAAAACAAATAAAATTACTAAAAACATAAAAAGCAATTTACTCTTCATAAACACCACCCACTAAAAAAATTGTGGCTAAGAGGGGATTACAACTTAGCCACTTGTCATTTGTATTTCTAACTATGCAGAATGTAATATTGATTGAACAAACGCAATAGCTTTTCTTAAACCAATAAATGATATTAAAACAGGAATACATATTGGTAATAAAGATACTATCTCGTCTAAAACACCCTCAAGCATAGTACTAGTAATAACTGTATCTAACATATATTACACCTCCTTTGTTTTTTACGTAACTTAACAATTGTTAAGCAGAGTGGAGAATTGATTGAACAAAAGCTATACCTTTTCTTAAACCGATAAAACCAATGATAACAGGAATAACTATAGGTAATAAACTAACAATTTGGTCAAGAACACCACTTATCATATCACCAGTAACAACATCAGATAAAACTGTACCAGCTTCTATGACTTCATTAACTTCGTTCATAAATCCACCTCCCTCTTTTGTTAAAATTTAAACATCATATCAAAGAACTTATAAATAAAGTAACAAAGTATGATGAGACTAAAAAAAACTAAAAAGGAAGCAATAACACCTAAATCATTATGAATACTTTCTAATAAACTTAATTCATTCATTTAAGTACCTCCCTTATATTAACCCAATATGGGAAAATACCTATTCAGTAAAATCATCAGGAACATCTTCAACATTTACAGGTACTAATTTACAAGCATTATTACTTAAAATAACATCACAAGTAATTAATACTTCTGTATAAGGTTTAAGACTGTAAAATTTATCATATAAGTAAGTATTACTAGCCGGAAATTTTATTTTTCTTTCATTAATTTGATTATTATTATTTTCATCAAATTTAACTACATAGCTAGGATCATATTTTATATCTTGACCTTGAGCATTTTTAAATGTTCCCCCTTCTCTTTTTTCAATTCCTTTGTACACTACTACACCTTTACACTTCATAGTTGTACACCTCCTATAAATAAAATTAATAATCTTTATTAAAGATATTAATAAAATATATATCATTATTAAAGATAAAAGTCAATATCTTTTGTAAAGATAAATTAAAATATTATTGGTGATAGGTATGAGAATAAGAGATATAAGAGAAGATAACAATTTAAGTCAAAAACAAATAGCAAAATTATTAGGAATACAACAAAATAGTTATTCACAAATAGAAAACGGAATAAATAATATACAAACAGATCATTTAATTAAACTGGCATTATTTTATAATACTTCAACAGATTATTTATTGGAATTAACAAACGAAACAAAACCATATCCGAGAAATAAAAAAAGAGGTGAATAAAATGGATGTAAAAGTAATAACAGCTTATAATGATAAAAATGAATTTGAGAAAAAAATAATGGAAATGTTAGAAAAAGGATATAAAATACATAGTTCAACAGTAATGCCAAACACTATAGGAATAAAAGCAGCAATAACAAATGACTTAGTTAATCAAAAAGTATGGTTCTATGCATTAATGATAAAAGAATAAAACATAAAATATGAAGAATACAACAATATTATGTAAGACAAAATAAAATAATATAAAAAATAATAAATAAAACAAATAATAAAAAATATAAAAACAAAAATAAACATAAATCTATCAGAATAGAGAAAAATAGACTATGTTTATTTTTTATTTAGTAAAATATATTAAAAATAAAAATCAGTAATACAAAGGGTTATAATAATTATTGTAAATAAATGTTAATGTTATTCAACTACAAACAACTTTGATTTTGTGCAATAAGGTTAATAACTTTCTGAATATCAATATACCATACCTCCTATCTTTTGTAAAGATATTCACTATAATATCTCTATACTTTTTTAAAATTAATTTATATAACTTATATTAAATTTATTTTTATTATTTTAATTATTTTCTATTTTTATATTAATTATTTCTATATTTTAAATTTTTTTTATATTTTTATTTTCCAAATATTTATACCATCTATTTTTATAATTAAATTTAATTTCTCTTATAAATCAATAATTAATTTAATTTCCTCACCCTCCCCTCTCTATCATGTGAATTTTGAAAAAATCTGCTAACTATGGTATAATATATTATATAGCCTAAAGCTATATTGTAACTGTTAACGAGGCATTTGCCTTATTTCTTTATGAGGAGAGAATATTATGAAGAAAACAGAGTTAACTTTCAATCGGGAATCACTGAGCCCAGCACTTAAGAGTGTGGTAGTAGGTAATGTAAGGTGGCTTGCTTCTATTAAAGAAGCATATCCTGAACTTACAGGTTATACCCTCTACAATATTCCAAATACCGAAAGCTGGAAACAGCTTATATTTGACAGAGGATATAATCTCATATGGCCGAAGCCTTGCTATGAAACGGAATCAAACGAGAATCTTCGTAGACGCCTTGAATCAGCAGTGGCAAGGTATTTAGACCAGATATCCATAATAGAGGACTCAAAAGGTCTTCGGTATGCAATCATGGGCACTCCCATGGATGCAATTGTAATATGCCGAATTGTTGATGGTGTGATCAAAGCATCATCAGGCATTCATATTTGCATCAATAGTGGTATGTGATTCAATAAAGCACGTCTAAAGCTCATTTCTGTTTGTCCGGATTCCTGCAATGCAGGAACCGGATCTCTTCTTTTTTATTTAAAAAATTTAATATATATAGTTAATAAAAATAATAAAAAAAGAAGAAGCATTATAACCTCTTCTTTTCTTATTTTATATCAATCTACATATTTAAAAAATTAGAAATTCTAGTTAAAAATTCTTCATTATTTTTAGTAGACATCATTTGTTCAATTAATTGCTCTGTAACTTCTATAACAGACTTAGTAGACATAGCTTTTCTTAATGCAAATACAACTTCTAATTCTTTTGGTGAAAGTAATAGTTCTTCTCTTCTTGTTCCTGATTTATTAATATCTATAGCAGGGAATATTCTTTTCTCTGAAAGTCCTCTATCTAAATGAACTTCCATATTACCAGTACCTTTAAATTCTTCAAAAATAACATCATCCATTCTACTTCCAGTTTCAATTAAAGCTGTTGCAAGAATAGTTAAACTTCCTCCATTTTCAATATTTCTTGCTGCACCAAAGAACTTTTTTGGTTTATGTAATGCGCTTGGATCAAGACCACCAGATAGTGTTCTACCTGAAGATGGAATAACCAAATTATATGCTCTTGCAAGTCTTGTAATACTGTCAAGTAATATAACTACATCTTTATTCTGCTCAGTTAATCTCTTAGCCCTTTCTAATACCATCTCAGCAACCTTTACATGATGTTCAGGTAATTCATCAAATGTAGAATAAATTACATCTCCTTTTATTGATCTACGCATATCTGTTACTTCTTCCGGTCTTTCATCAATAAGAAGAACAATAAGTTCTATTTCTGGGTTATTAGTTGTTATAGAATTAGCGATTTTCTTTAGTAAAGTAGTTTTTCCAACTTTAGGTGGAGCAACTATCATGCCTCTTTGACCTTTTCCAATAGGTGACATTAAATCAATAATTCTCATTGCGTATTCATTTGGCGTTGTTTCTAAATGGATTCTCTCATTAGGATGAATAGGTGTTAAATCATCAAATTTTCTTCTCTTATATGCCATTTCAGGAGCTTCATCATTAACTTCACCAACATAAATTAGTGCTGGAAACTTTTCACCTTCTTTTGGCATTCTAGCAATTCCTTTTACCTTGTCACCTTTATCAAGTCTAAATCTTCTAATTTGAACAGGTGAGATATATACATCTTTTGATGTTGATAAATAATTTTCTCCTCTTAAGAATCCATAGCCATCAGGCAAAACTTCTAAAATTCCTTCGACAATTTTATCATCTTCATTGGTTAATTTATATCCATTTTGAGTAGTTTCTTGATCATTTACCTCTTCATTTTCTTCTTTTTGAACAGAATTATTATTTTCACTTAATATTTTTATAAGCTCATCTTTCTTCAATTTAGAAACATTTTTAGCTCCTTTTTCCCTTGCCATTTGGCGTAATTCAACTAAAGTATAATCTTCTAAATTCATGTTAGTCCCCCTTTAATATAATATTTATTATTAATTAACTTATATTTTTTTGATAAATATATTTAATTTGATTTTATATGTTATTAGTGGATAATTAAGAAATAAAGTGAATTGAATAAAACAAATTATGAGGCATAATTAAATATGCCTCTTTAATATATTCTAATTTTCGACGTCAATATAAACTCTTTCATTAGGATAATACATATCTAATTTTTCACGAGCTATTTGCTCAATATATTCATCAGAATTAATATTATCTTTCATCTCTTGAAGCTCTTGATTTTCCTCCTGAGCCATTTCTATATCATCATTATATGAATCTTTTATAGTAGCATAAGAATTCAATGTTCTCTGCTGAGAAATTATTGTATATATAAAATATATTAAAAATGCTATTATTAATAATTTTTTTAAAACGTTTCTTCTTTTAAAATTTTTCATATGTATATATCACTCCAGAATTAATCTATTTATATTTTTCTACATTTTTTGGAAAAATCCTTCCTATTTGTTAAAATTTGTTAATTTTTTTCTAGTTTTTCTATTTTTTATAAGTTTTTCTACATCAATTTTAATTAGTTTAGACATAAACTGCTTAATTTTTATCATAAATTCTCTTATTTTTTTTTAATAACTTTCTTATAAAGTCGAATATAGGTTTAAATATTACCTTTTTTATAAATAAAATAATTTTACTGGACAAATTAACAAAATACTTACTAATTGTTATAAAATATAATAATATTCCTATAATAATTCCAAAAAATAAATATGCTCTCACTTCTCCATTATTAATAATAAAGATACCTAGCAATAATATAATAGCTGCAATAATTATAAATATTATATCTTGTATATATGTAATTAAATCTGAATTTTTAAAACATTTTCTTATAATTCTGAATACATCGAATATTATACCTAGTATAAGTCCAATTAAAACAAAAAATAGAAATTTTGAAAGTTCATTTAATATCAAATTAAATTTCTACCCCTTCCCTATCTAAATAATTTATTTAAAAATCCAGTTGTTCCTTTCTTTTCTAAATCTTTTTCACTATATCCTAAATTATATATTTCACCTTCTATTATTACTTCAGATGTATCTAAACTTAATTTATTAATACGCAAATTTTCGCCTTTTACAGTTAATAATCCTAATTCTGTTTCTAAAATAACAATTTGATCATCAAAACTAAGTACATCTAAAACTCCAGAAATACTTAATTTTTCTCTATTTTCCAGCACAATATTTTGAATTATATTCTTATTCTGCATGCTATTATTAGTTTTTCTTTCATCAACAGTCATTATATCTCTCCTCCGTTTTTATATCTATAACTATTATATTCACAACTTGTCTTTTTAGAACAGCAAAATTGTTAAAACTGCTAAAATGTGGTATAATTTATATATCTTATAATAAGGAGGAAGATTTATGAGTATAAATCTGCTTCAAGTTGTCAACCGGGAGAATCTCTTAGACGAAGACTTCGTTCCTGAGAATTTGATGACCATTGCAAATCGTGAAGGTGATATTGTTTATGTGCCTTCCGTTGTATGGGATTCGTTCAACGCAATGCTTCGTCTCGGCACTTTCTTCGGTCAATATCTTGATCTCACCTCTGGCTACAGAAGTTACATACGGCAACAGCAATTATTCAATGAATCTGTTATCGAGAACGGTGAAAAAGAAACATTGAAAAAAATTGCTTTTCCTGGAGCTTCTGAACACCAGCTCGGTCTTGGTATTGATGTTTCAAACTTTACTCCAGATGGAAAAATGAGAGAGGATAGCAAAAGATTTGATTGGCTGCACGAAAATTGCAGCAAATTTGGCTTCATTATTCGATATAAGCAGGAATATCAGGATATTACAGGAGTTATGTACGAACCCTGGCACCTGCGGTATGTTGGAGAAGTAGCTCAAAAAATCGAATCTTTAAATCTTCCTTTGGAGGAAGTTGTAAGGAGGCAATTAGTATAAGAAAAAAGGGGCTTATGTTCTTCGTAAGCCCCTCATTTTATAAATATATATTTTATTTTCTTTTTAAACATTCTAGAACATCATTTACCATGTCAACCTTTCCACCTGATAAAACTTGAACAATATCGAAACCAGGTCTTCTGTTTCCTTCAATTATAACTGGTCCACTTTCAGATATTGCTACATCCCATCCTACAACTAATATTTTATCACTTTCCAAACTTGCTTTTAACACCATTTCCTTAGCTTCATTAAAACAAGGTATTTGAAATCCATCAAATTTTACATTTGTTAATGGATGAACCTCATATTCATTTAAATCTTTATCAATAGCATTTCCCACAAGTTTTCCAGTATTAATATCTATATTAACAGCCATTCCTTGTGCATGAAAATTATCAATAGCGTTGATTCCATTTCCTACTCTTAATCCCATCCATATAATTCGTGGTTTGCCATTATCATTAAAAGTCATAATACGCATAGTATTAACACTTTTAGAACATAATTTATTCATATTTTTATGTTGTCTTACAACTTCTTCTAGAAAAATTCTATTATCTATTGCTTTTTTAAAATATTCTTTTCTATCTGCAATATCTTTTACATATTCTTTTTTAACATCAGCACCGCCTAATCCATCATATGGTTTAGACATGAATACTTCATGCTTATCTAAGAATTTAATAAACTCATCATAATTATCTTCTTTTGGTACAATAAAGTCTCTTTTTGTATATTCTCTAAATTCGTTTAAAAAAGTAGGTTTTACTGTGTATCTTTTCTTATATGCACTAGGTGAAACTATTTCATAAAACTTATTTTCTTTTCTTGTACTTAAATATGTTTTACGTTCTTTTCTTTTTTTATTATATAATTGATAATTTAAGTAATCGCTAAGACAAAAGCCATATACAAATACACAATAAGCTGTATCAAAGATCATTTTTATATAACTTTTATTTTCTTTTTTTGCTATTTTTTTTAAATTATTTAAATATCTTTTATAATTTGCTGAAAATATATATGAATAAAATGCCATTTCTATTTTACTAAATATTTTATTATTTAGTTTCTCCTTTCGTTTATCTTATTTAATTAGTTCGTGATGTAATTGTTCTAATAGTTTATTATTAACTCTTTCTTTTGTCATAACAGACAATTTACATTCTTCTAATTGTATAGAGAATATATCAACTGAATTTATATTAAATATTTCTATTGTTTTTTGCATAATATTTTTGTTATTCATAATTCCATAACCAACAAGTGATATTCTTGAAATATTGGTAAATGATGAGCTATATTTTGCAAGATCACTTTCTAGTAATTCTTGGAATTTTCCTAAATCAGATGCTTTAATTGTAAATGTCACATTAAAACTATTTATACTATTATTTATTATATTAGTAGGTATAATGTCATTTTTTAAAAGTAACAAATATATACTATTAAATATATCTTGATTATAGTTTTCATATTTTAGAGTGATTAGAAAAAGATTATCGTTTTTCACAATACTTTTTACTGCACTTTCTTCTATTTTGTTATTAATCTTAGTTCCTATATTATTATTAAATGTAGAGCCTGTTTCTATAAGAACATCATATTTTTCTGCGATTTCTACACATCTATTATGAAGTACTTTAGCACCTTCATTTGATAAATCAAGCATTTCAGTATACGATAGTTCTTTTATTTTTTTTGCATCGGTTATTTTATTTGGATCTGTTGAATACACTCCATCAACATCTGAAAATATATAACAATGATCCGCTTTTATTGCTGCTGCAACTGCAACAGCTGTAGTATCAGATCCTCCTCTTCCAAGTGTTGCAATATCTTTGTTATCATTAATTCCTTGAAAGCCAGCAATAACAACGATTTTTCCACTTTCTAATTCTTTATTAATTCTCTCTGTATTTATATACTCAATTTTAGCTTCTTCGTTTGTATTTGATGTATAAATACCAGCTTGCCATCCAGTTAAGGATATTGCATTATATCCTAATCTATTAAGCAATATAGATAATTTTGAAATAGAAATTTGTTCTCCAGTACTTAATAATACATCCATCTCTCTTTTATTAGGCTCATATGATAATTCTTTTGCCTCTTTAATTAAATTATCTGTTGTTTTTCCTTGTGCGGAAACAACAACAATAACTTTGTTTCCTTTATTATAAAAATCAATAATTTTGTTTGCTACAATATTAAGTTTTATATTGTCAGCTAATGAACTTCCTCCAAATTTTAAGACTATAGTTTCCATTATTAAACAGTCCTTTATTATAATGTACAAGGCTAAAATATATTTATATTATGCCTATAGTATATTTTATTTTTATTCTTTTTAATTGTTTCCTTTATTTTTATTAAATTTCAAATAACTATCAATAAATCCATTTAAGTCTCCGTCCATAACTGATTCAACATTTCCTACTTCATAATTCGTTCTATGGTCTTTTACTAAAGTATATGGACAGAAAATATATGAGCGAATCTGACTTCCCCATGCTATATCCATCTGAATTCCTTTCAGTTCATCGATAGTATCTTTATGCTCTTGTTCTTTTAGATGCAATAATTTAGATTTAAGCATTTTCATTGCTGTTTCTCTATTTTGAATTTGAGATCTTTCTGTTTGACAAGAAACAACAATATTAGTTGGTATATGTGTTATTCTAACTGCTGATGATGTTTTATTTACATGTTGTCCTCCTGCTCCAGAAGCTCGATAGGTATCTACTCTTAAATCATCAGGATTTATATCAATTTCAATGTCATCACTAATTTCAGGTAAAACTTCGACAGAAGCAAAAGATGTATGCCTTCTTCCTCCTGCATCAAAAGGAGATATTCTAATTAATCTATGTACTCCTTGTTCACCTTTTAAATGTCCATAAGCAAAGTTACCTGATACTAAAAAAGTAACACTTTTTATTCCTGCTTCATCTCCTGGTAAGTAGTCTAACTCTTCAACATTATATCCATTATCATTTGCCCATCTGCAATACATTCTATATAACATTTGAACCCAATCTTGTGCTTCAGTTCCTCCTGCTCCAGGATGAAGAGTAAGAATTGCATTATTAATATCATATTTTTCAGATAATAATGTTGTTATTTCTAATTTATTTACTTTGTCTTCTAAATTTAATAAATTTTTATTTAATTCTTTTTCTAATTCTAAATCTGTTTCTTCTACTAATAAGTTTTTTAACTCTGTTAAATTTTCAATTTCATTTTTAACAGTATTAAATGTGTTTACTGTATTTTTTAATTCTGTAATTCTTTTTAATACTTTAGAACTATTTTTTATATCTTCCCAAAAACTAGGATTTGTCGTTTCATTTTCTAAATCATTTAATTCTTTATCTAATTTAGAAATGTCAAAGTGAATCACCTATTTCCCCTATCTTAGTGTTTAATAAAGAGATTCTGTTTGAAATATCGTCAAAATCTATTTAAACCCACCTCCCTTAGTTTAATAACAAATTATTATACTAATTATTTTGTACTAGATATATTATAAATTCTGCAATAGTTAGTATAATCATTATAGTTATATTTATAGAATAGAATATATTACATATTTTACTCTTTTTTTCATTGTTATCATATCTATAATTAAATACTATAATATTAAATATAGTTATTATAGCAATACCTAAAATAATTCCATATAATATCATAGATATATTAGTGATATATATTGATGGTCTAAAAAATAATACATTAAACAAAAGAAGTGTTAATAAAAAGATTATAAAGCTATCTATTATTTTTAAATACTTATTATATTGTTTAATTTCTTTATTATCTTTAATTTTACTATCTTTATCATTATTTTTCTGCAAATTTATTTTTAAGTATTTCTTTTTTTGCATAATAAAAACTTTTAAATTTGACATTAAAAATATTATAAAAAATAATAATACAAACTTTAATAAATTCATTTTTTACCACCTACATTTAATTAATTTTATTGTTTTTTAAACAATATGGTATAACCTCATTTTTTAATGTATTTGATAGAATATCTGTTCCTTTTGATGTATCATACCATAAAAAAGATTCTATTTCCTCTGAAAGTTGTAAATCTCCTTTAAGTTCGCCTAAATATTCAAAAACAAAAAAATGTATTTTTGTTTTTTGATCACTTGTAGCAATCTCGTCGAAATCTAATACTTGTTTGAATTTTGTTTTATCAAGTACTACATTACTTCCTAATTCTTCCATACATTCTCTATATGCAGCATCTATAATCGATTCAAAATCTTCAACACTACCTCCAACCATTTGAAAAGTATTTCTTTTTCTTGGTTTATCAATTAACAAATGCTTATCTTTAAAAAACATTGTTCCAACAACTTTTTTCATATTAAGTTTGCCTCATTTTCTAATCAAAAATATATTTCACATTTCCTATTATATAATTTATTAATTAAGTAAGTCAAGTAAAAAAATGATTTAAGTACATGTATTTACTAACTTAAATCATTTTTTATTTCTTACATATTATTTATCAAATCTAAATTTGCTTGTCTTTTTATTTTATTAGTTGTTGTTTTAATTAAAGGTTCTTCTGAAATTAATATTCCTCTTATAGCTTTATATTTAGGCATTACTTTATTTATTTCTTTAATTTTATCACTTAATACCTTTCGTATTTCCTCATCATTTTCTACTTTATAAGCTTCTTTCATAATTTCTCTATCGAAAATTATTTTAACATTTATCTTTATATCTTCTTTATCATCAGATTGTTGTTTTCCAAATATAAATGATTCTTTTACACCTTCAATTTTATTTACTAAGTTCTCCATTTCCTCTGGGAATATATTCTTTCCATTCTTTAATACAATAACACTTTTCTTTCTTCCGCAGATAAAAATGTATCCATCATCATCTATTTTTGCTAAATCACCTGTATAAAACCATCCATCTTTTAGTACTTCTTTTGTAGCCTTTTCATCACCGTAATAGCCTAGCATAACATTTGGACCTTTTACAACTAATTCACCCATTCCTTCTTCGTTAGCATCTTCAATTTTTGCCTTTATATGTGGAAGAGGTTTTCCTATAGATCCAACTCTAAAGTTTTCATCTGTTTCAACTCCTATAACAGGAGATGTTTCAGTTAACCCATATCCTTGGCAAAGATTAATTCCCCAATCTCTAAAAGCTTGCTCAACATCTTTTTCTAAAGCTGCAGCACCACTAATAAATAGTCGAACATTTCCACCGAATATTTTATGAATATCCTTGAATATTTCTTTCTTTTCATCCATTGATTTATCTTTGTTTTCTATCATCAACTTTTGAACTGCTTCAAGTTTTCCTTCTTTTTCTAATCCTTTTATAATTGTTTTATACATACTTTCATATATAGCTGGAACAAATGAAGCAAATGTTATTTTATATTCATTTAAATTTTGCACTATATGTCTAATACCATCACAAAAAGCTCTTTCTGCTCCAACATATAAAGAATAAAGCATTCCAACTGTACATTCAAAAACATGGTGTAATGGTAAAAATGAAAGCATTCTATCACTTGAATTCACATCAAGAACTGCTGCAAAGTCCATTAAATTTGATACAAGATTTTTATGAGATAATGCAACAACTTTTGATTTAGATGTAGTTCCTGAAGTAAAAAGCATTATTTGCATTTCTTCTGAATTTATTTTACTATCTATAAATTCTCTATTTCCTTCTTCTACTAATTTTTTTCCTCTTTCAATTAATTCCTTTTGAGAATAAATTCCTTCTTTATGAATGTCTGTATCCATTGATATTAAATGTTTTAACTTATTTTTTTCACTATATTTTATTCTTTCTATTACTTCCTCATATTTTTTTGAATAGAAAATTGCTTCTACTTCTGATCTTTCAATTAATTCTTCTAATTCATTTTCTGGTAAAGATTTATCTAATGGAACTACTATACCTGTACCACAAACAACAGATAAATATGCAAGCTCCCATTCATATCTATTTTCTCCAATAACAGCAATTCTTTTATCTTTTAATCCTAAACTAATTAGTGCTGTTCCTAAATAATTGATCATGTCTCTTATTTCTAAGTGAGTATATGTTATATATTTTCCTTCTTCTAATTTTACTATATATCCCGGTCTATCACCATATAATTTTCCTGTTTTATTTAACATGTCTTTTAAATCTGTAACTTCTAAAATTTTTCCTTTCATTTCTTATCTCCTATTCTTTAATTTATTTTCTCTTATTTTGTATAAAACCTTTCATATTATATATTAACAATATTTATGAGTCAATATTTATTTTTTTGATTGACCCAATAGTATAAAATTAAAAAAAGAAATGTTAGTAAAGCACAAACATTTCTTTTTCATATTATCAATTTATATTTTTACAAGTGGTCTGATAGTAAGCCAATCTTTATTTCCTTTTAATACCTCTGTTTTTATAAAATTTATATCATAGCTTGCTGTTTCTTTTATAAACTTTATTGTATCATCAAGGTTTAATATTTTTGTTTCTCCATTATTATAGAATACAGAATTTTTAATTTTATCTGGAATTTTAACTTTAAATCTATCTTCTAAAGATTTATTTAATATATCATAATCATTATACATATATTTTTTCGAAAATACAGTTAAAAATTTATTATAAAATAAATAATCTGTAACCAAATGAATGAAATAGCCTTTATTGAAGTCTGTATCTAAATCTTTATCTTTAAAGAATTGATCTAGATGAACTTGACTACTTTTTGGTCCATAATGAGTTAGTGATTTATCAGTAACAGAATCTGGATATATAATTCCATCAATAAACTCTTTATAGTTTATAATTTCATTAGGAAAATTTCTTAAATATTCTTCACCAACTGCTAAATGAATTACGTAACCTGCCATCTTTTATTCTCCTTAATTCAAAACTAAATTTCTATTTCTCCATGGCCTTCACTTTGAGTACTACCACCATTAACATCATTTAAACCTTTATCTTCTTTATCTTCATAGCTACTAATTCCGCCTGTTTCTTCTATCATTCTTTTATATGTAGAACTAGAAATTAATTGCATTTTTTCTTCAGATCTTGGAGTAAAAGCTACGCAAACCTCTCCCCAATCTCCATTTCTTTTTCTCTCTTCTTCTTTTGCTTTTAAATCTTCTCCAAAAATTGCAACTAAATCTTTTGGTTCCAAAGACTCTCCTTGGTGGTCTCTTTCATATTGTTCTATAACACTTAAAACAACATCAGTTCTATCTGAATCTAAATCATAATACAAAACATCTTTAACTTTCTTTAAAGCACGTAAATTAGCTGCTCTTTGTGCAGTATTTTGAACTGGATCTTTATGTTTTTTCTCTCTAATTCTCTCATCTGTTTTAACTACAACATATAGATCTTCACACATCTCACTTGCAAGTTCAATATTTTGTAAATGTCCTGAATGAAGTAAGTCAAAACTTCCTATTACAAAACCTGCTTTATATTGTTTTGGAGCTTGTTCTTGTTTTACTCTTTCTATATATTCTTTGTATGCAGCATCAGCAGCTGCTTCATAATCTCCAAATTCTCTGCTACTTGCTGGAAATGTAAAAGCAACACCTGTTAATCCTTGTGCAATTTCTCTTCTATGTTCAACTGATTTCATAGGTCTACTAAAATCTGTTAATTCACAATATTCATCAGTATATACACCAACTCCTAATGGCTTTCCATCTTCTGCTCTTTCTAAAACACTCTTTCTAATTCCTTTTGTAATAACATCAAAAATACCTGTTATAACATTATATTCTTTTTCTTTACTTGACATTTTAAATCTCCTTCTTATTTATATTTTATTTTTTATTATCATTTATATATTTTGTTGCCTCATTTTTTATTATTTCTTTTAGTTTAGCTGGATCACTTGTATCCAATTTAAAAACAAATTTTACTCCATCAATATTCTTAGCTGTTTCCATTCTTTTTTCTAAGTTATTTACTGGATAAGTATAAAAGTCTTTTGTAACAACTTCATCAGTATATACTCCTATCCCATATATTTCACAGTTTTGAATATCCTCTTTTATTTTTGCCAAACCTTTATCTGTTAGATTATCAAATATTCCAATACAAAAATCAAGCTTCTTTTTATTCATAATTGGTCTCCTTTCAAAATTTATAAATATATTTATTAAAATTATTATTTGTTAGCATATCTATCTATTATCTCTTTATCTAGTAAATTTAATCTTCTCTTATCTTCTATTACTTGTAAATATTCAATTTTATTAAGTTTACTTTTATCTTTAAGATACGCTTCTCTTACTTTATTTAATTTAGCATTTAATTTTGATTTAGCATATTCAAACTCGTCTATAAAATCTGTTTTCATATTTATCATATTTTATCTCCTCATATAATATTAATGACCTGTTGGAAATTGACCACTAGATTCTCTCTCTTGTTCTTTTCTTGCCTTAAACTGACTATAAAAAGCATCTAATCTCTCTAACTGTACTTGTTGTTTATAACTTTCTAAAATAGGTCTTAATTCATGATATCTTCTTTCAAACTCTTCTTCGCTAACTCTTTCTTGATTAATAGCTGTTTTATATGCATATGCTGGTGGAATATTTGGAGTTTGTCTTTGAGAATATACTTGTATTGGTAAAAATTTTGTTGACTCATTTCCCCTTTTCGATATAGTTATATCATCAAATATACCTAATCTATCCATTTTTTCAATATTCCCTGGAATTTTTATTACTGAATCTTCATCAACTCTAGTATTTCGTCTACATTCTCCATCTTTTTTTAAAAAAGTACAAAATCTTGTGAACATTGAAAGATTTGCTTCATCTGGATGTACTGCAAGAACAGATAATTTTGTATGATAACCATCTTGTTTTACATCTTGGGTATTTCGTATAAATTTAGAAACACTTCTTAGCGCTGACTCTAATATCAAATTGAATCTCTCTTTTTTAGTATAATCTATTATTGTATTAACTAATTGGTCCAAATATCTTTTTAGTAAAAGAAACTCTTCTCTTTCTGTATATTCATCATGTATTTGCTTATATGCTGGATGTTTAGTTCTTAATTCATCTTGATCAATTATTATAGCTCCTTTTCCTAAAGCTTGAAATTCTTTTCCAACAAGCATGCTCTTTCCACAGCCTGCTTGTCCTCCAACCATTACAAAATTTGGTTTATCTGAAGCTGATGCATTTCCACCTGTTAGAATTAATTCATTAAAAACGCTATTAAAATTAGTTTTAAATTCATAATCAGATAAAACCCATTTTTTTCTTTCGGCATTTATTTCCTCTTCATTATTAAACGGCATATATTTTCTCCTTTTAATAAATAATTTTAATTACTTTTATATTAATGCAGAAGAAATATGGAATACTTCTCCTTTATTTTCAAGTTCTTTTTGAGTTGTTCTTAATATTTTATGTTCATCATCTAAAAGTATAACATAATCATACATATCTAGTTTTTCTTTCATTTTTTTAGATTTTACATATTTTCTATTATCAGAATCATAATCACCATTTTCTCTAATTAAAATTATATAATTTTCTTCTTTAATAAATGGAATGTGTTTTTTAAGCCATTTTAATTTTTCTTCTTTTATTATATTACTTTTTGATAAAGAAAGTATATAAATATCTAAATTATTTATTTTATTTAATTCTTCTAATTTATCAATTATTATTTTTACTGGCTCTGCTTCTGCAAATAAGTCTTTTGATTCATAAGTAACAAATCCTTCTGGATATACTTTATATTCAACAATTGTTCCATCCATATCTACGAATAAAGCTACTTTATTATATTTATTACATATTTCTTTTATTTTTTCATTAAATTTCATTTTTTCTCCTATTTATAAAAAATTTACTTAATATGTTTTATATTATATCATATTTTGTTATATAATGCTAGATGTTTACATAAATTATTTTACACTGTCTATTTTAAAATTATATCCATATCTTTTATTATTTAATTCTTCTTTTAATTTAAAACATTCTTCTAAATTAATATCATATGTATTTGCAATCATTAAAATATAATATAGTGAATCAGATAATTCTTCTTCTATTGTTCCTTTTATATTTTTTCCTTCCATTCTTTCATCTTTTCTCATAGCTTCAGCAAGTTCTCCTATTTCCTCTATTAGCTTTAGAAAATATCTTTGCGTATTATGTATATCTTCAGGTTTAATTTCTGTATATTTAATTTTTAAGTACTTTTGCAATTTAGTAATTGATAATTCCATATTTTCTCCTTATTTTATTATTATATTAATTTTAATATCTATATTATATATTTTATAATTTCAACATTCAATATTATTAAAAAAGAAGTATCACATGTTTTAACTATGTGACACTTCTTTAATTTTAAAACTTTTATTTGTTTCTACCACAACAATTTTTGTATTTTTTACCACTTCCACAAGGACATGGATCATTTCTACCTATTTTAGGTTCTTTATTAACATATGGTGTATGAGATACTTCACCTGCAGGAGCAGAACCTTTTAAAGAAAAGTTAGTCTCTTCCAATCCCTCTCCTGTTATTTTTATAGTTTCTTGACGTTTTATTGGTGAACCTTCTCTTTTTCTAGCATTTAGAAGTAGCTTAACGATATTAACTTGAATATCAGATATCATTTGCTCGAACATTTCAAATCCTTCCATTCTATATTGAACTACAGGATCTTTTTGTCCATATGCATTAAGTCCTATACCATCTTTCAATTCATCCATTGCATCAATGTGTTCCATCCATCTATCGTCAACTATTTTTAAAGTTACAGCTCTTTCTAATTCTCTTAAAACATCTTTGCCTAATTCTTTTTCTTTTTCTTCATATTTTTTATGAGCTTTTTCTTTAACTTCCTCTATTACTTTATCAGCATATATTTTGTCAGCTTTTAAAGCATCAATATCTTTAATTCCAAGAGTTGTTAATAAATCTTGAGATAATGCTTCCACATTAATTCCATCATCTGAATTATATGAATTAACTGTTCCCTCAACAACATTATCAAGCATAGTTAATATATTTTCTTTTAAGTTTTGGCCATCTAAAACTTGTCTTCTTTCACCATAAATTGTTTCTCTTTGTGTATTCATAACGTCATCATATTGAAGTACATTCTTTCTTATAGTGAAATTACGGTTTTCAACTTTCTTTTGAGCATTTTCTACTGCTTTTGCAATAACTTTAACTTGAATTGGTATATTTTCATCAGCACCTAAAGTATTATATACTTTTGTAATGATGTCTCCACCAAATATCTTCATTAAATCATCATCTAATCCTATATAGAATCTTGATTCACCAGGATCACCTTGACGTCCACTACGACCTCTTAACTGATTATCAATTCTTCTTGATTCATGTCTCTCTGTACCAATTATTTTAAGTCCACCTGCTGCTATAACTTTTTCTTTTTCTTCTTTTATTTCTTTATTGAATTTTTCTTCTAATTCTTTATATTTCTTTCTTGCTTCTAATATATCTTCCCTATCTGTTTCATTAAATGCGGTTGATTGTTCGATTAATTCTTGTGAATATCTTAATCTCTTCATTTCTTGCTTTGCTAAAAATTCACTATTTCCACCAAGCATAATATCAGTACCACGTCCTGCCATGTTTGTAGCAATTGTTACAGCACCATATTTACCAGCCTGAGCAACTATTGCTGCTTCTTTTTCATGTGACTTAGCATTTAATACTTCATGTTTAATTCCTTCTTTAGAAAGTAATTTACTTAATTTTTCAGATTTTTCAATAGATACAGTACCTACTAAGACAGGTTGTCCTTTTTGATGACTTTCTTTTATATCAGCTATTACTGCTCTAAATTTAGCATCTTCATTTTTATAAATTATATCTGTATGATCAACTCTAATCATTGGCTTATTTGTTGGTATTTCTACAACATCCAATTTATATATTTCTTCGAATTCATCAGCTTCTGTCATAGCAGTACCTGTCATACCTGATAATTTATCATACATTCTAAAATAATTTTGGAATGTAATTGTAGCTAATGTTTTAGATTCATCAGCAATTCTAACATTCTCTTTTGCTTCAATAGCCTGATGTAATCCATTGTTATATCTTCTTCCATACATAATACGTCCAGTAAATTCATCAACTATTAAAACTTCTCCATCTTTTACTATATAATCTATATCTTTTTTCATTATTCCATGTGCACGTAATGCTTGATTTACATTATGAACTAATTCTGAATTTTCAATATCATTGAAGTTTGCAAGTCCAAATTCCTCTTCTGCTTTCTTTATACCTTTTAGTGTAAGTGAAGCAGATTTAGCTTTTAAATCAACAATATAATCATATTTTTCATTATCTTCTGCTTGTTCAAAGTTTTTTACATCTTCTTCAACAATTATTTTTGGAGTTAATTTTCTAACAAATTTATCAGCTTTTTTATATAAATCTGATGATTGAGTTCCTTTACCAGAAATTATAAGTGGTGTACGAGCCTCATCAATTAAAATACTATCAATCTCGTCGACAATTGCATAATTTAGCTCTCTTTGAACTAATTGATCTTTATATATAACCATATTATCTCTTAGATAATCAAATCCAAATTCATTATTTGTACCATATGTTACATCACAAGCATATGCTTCTCTTTTTTGAGAAGGATTCATTCCTGCTATGGAAAGTCCAACAGATAATCCTAAAAATCTATATACTTTACCCATCCATTCACTATCTCTTTTTGCTAGGTAATCATTAACTGTTATAACATGAACACCTTTTCCTGTTAAGGCATTTAAATATACTGGAAGTGTTGCAACTAATGTTTTACCTTCTCCAGTCTTCATTTCTGCAATTCTACCTTGATGAAGAATAATTCCACCAATTAATTGCACATCAAAATGTCTCATACCTAAAACTCTTTTAGCTGCCTCTCTCACAACTGCAAAAGCTTCTGGTAATAAGTCGTCCAATGTTTCTCCTTTTTTTAATCTTTTCTTAAATTCTTCAGTTTTTCCTCTAAGTTGTTTGTCAGATAATTTTTGCATATCTGGTTCTAAATCGTTAATCTTTTTAACTAATGGTTGTATTCTTTTTACTTCCTTTTCACTGTATGATTTAAATAATCCCATTACTTTACTTCCTTCCTAATGTTTATTTATTCCATGTTAATATATCACTTTTTTTATAAATACGCAACATATTTTTTCATAAAATAAAAGAGGTTTTTATCCCTCCTTTATTTTAATTTAATATGCTTATTATGATATACTTTTTTACTAATTATTTACCTTGAAAATATGCTTTTGTTCCACCATATCTACCAAATTCAATAATATAATCTGTACATCCAACTGGAATTTGTGTTAATAATTTTCCTGATCCAGTTTTTGTTTTTATATAATCTCTTGATCCTATTTCGATTACTTGATTTATATATGTAACACCATTATATTTTATTGCAGAACCATCTGGACCTGTTATATCAGCATCAACATTTGGACTTGCTCCTAGTTCTCCTGGAACATAAGTATCTGCAAAATCTACATCATATTCAATAACTACCCATTCTTGATATGCTTCAGGTTCTTCATATTTATATATACTAATATCACTATTCATATAGTCTTGAGCCATTTTCTTAGCTTCGTCTCCTCTTATTATATTAGTAACTTTTACATTAACATTTTGATCAGAACTTGTATTAGTATTATATTTAGATGCTATTCCCCATTCTCCTACTTGTAAAGGATTTTCTAATGTAGAAGTTCTTGCATTTGAACTTGAAACACTTGTATCATCAACTGTATTATTCATTATTGAACCAAAAATGTCATTCATACCTGTATTTTCTATTTCATTAAATATTCCACCAGCATCTTCTAATGTATTTGTTCCTTCTTCAATTATTGTTGAAACTTCATTTATGCCTTCACCAACAAATTCACCTATTTTCTTTTTTCCGAACATAAATAGCATTACACAAATTAATACAACTAATAATATTGATAGTAATACAACAGTAATTATTAATCCTGTATTACTTTTTTTCTTCTCAGTTACTGTTTCTTGCTTAACTTCTTTTTTTATTTCTGTATTTACTTTTTTATTATTTTCTACTTTTCCTTCAACTTTATGTTCAGATGTAGTTTTATCTTTTTCTTCTTTTTCAGTATTTGGATTTTCAACTTTTTCTTCCATGTTTTCATTTACTTGTTCATTTGCGACATTATTATCTAAGTTATTTTCGTTAGAATTATTTTCCACATTTTGATTTAATTTTTCGTTGTTTTCATTATTTTCTTTATTTACATTGTTTTCATTTTCATTATCCATATCTTATCTCCTCCTTTTATTATATAAATATTTTATATATCAAATATTTATATTTGTCAATTGAATTTTTATCATATTTTAAGATTAATTTTTTTATTTAAATTTAAAAAAGTATTAATAAATTCATAAAAGTATTTTAATTACATACAAATATATTAATTGATTTATTTTTAAATCTAATTATTATTAAAATATATTAAAAGGAGATAAATAATATGTTTATTTTTAATTTAAAAGTAAATGGTAATAAATTTATTAAAATATTAATGATTATATTTTGTGTAATAATATTACTATTAACTATTTTTATATGTTACAAATTAATCTTTAATAACTTTTTTCAAACAAATGATAATTATATAGGAAAAAATACAGTTTATGAATTAACAACTAAAAATTATACTAATGTACTTCAAAATGTACATAAAGATATTGATAAATATATAGGTCAAAAAATTAAATTTTCTGGTTATGTATATAGATTATATGACTTTAATGAAAATCAATTTGTTCTTGCAAGAGATATGATAGTTAGTTCTGATTTTCAAACAGTTGTAGTTGGATTTTTATGCAGTTCTGAAGTAGCAAAAAATTTTGAAAATAATGCATGGGTAGAAATTGAAGGAACTATCACTAAAGGATATTATTATGGTGATATACCAATAATAAAAATTGATAAAATTAATCAAATAAATGAACCTGCTGATGAATATGTGTATCCTCCTGATGATAGTTTTGTTCTTACATCAACTGTTTTATAAAAGATGTACTTAAAAATTAGTACATCTTTATTTACTTTAAATACAATTAATTTAAAATAAATATTATCTTTCTAAAATCGATTTTATTACACCTTTATCAATAATTGTACCATATATGTTTTTTAATATTATGAGTATTATTGGTCCTATTAGTAATCCCCAAACTCCGATAAATTTAAAACCTGTGTACATAGCAATCAATGTAAATATCGGATGTATTCCAATTTGTCCACTTATTATTTTAGGTTCAATTATTTGCCTTACAACACTCATAATACACCATAAAATAAAAATACCTATAGCAAGTTTTATATCTCCTGTAAAAGCTAAAATTCCAGCCCATGGTATCATAATAGTTCCAGAGCCAAAAATCGGAAGAGCATCAACAAAAGCTATTCCTAGAGCAATAATTAATGGGAATTGCACATTCCATCCTATAAAATAAAAAATATATAAGCCTATTAAAGAAAGTACAAAAGAAATAATAACTAAAATAAGTTCTGCTTTTAAATATCCCCCAAGAGATTTTATTAATGATTTTAAATGTACTCCTATTCTCTTAACCCATGTTTCTGGTAAATGATGTTCAAGTTGATCTATCATATATATTTTATCTACACACATAAAATATAAAGCAATTAATGTAATCCCAGTATAGACTCCTAATGTTGGAACTGATGTAATAAAATCAATTACTTTTGTTAAAGCTTTGTTTGCCCAATTAGTTATAGTTTCAATAACTTCTAATCCAGAGCTTTGAATTATATTCATAACTTCATCTGGAATATTAAATTTACTTAAATCAATATTTGATACTATTTTTTGAAAAAAATTATAACCAGTATCTATATATGAATTTAAATTTTCAAGTAAATTACTAGCTTCTGTTATGAGAGTAGTTACAGTCCAAAACAAAATCCCGCAAATTATTGCTATAGCTAAAATAAACACAATAACCGAGCTTACTCTTCTGGTAAGCTTCGTTTTTTTCATTATGAATCTAATTATTGGCTCTATCATTATCGAAATTATAAATGCTATTAAAAAAGGCATAAAAAATACAGCTAATTTAAAAAATAAGTATACAATAACTATACTAAAAATTAAAATTACTATGTTTTTTATTACCTTATTCCAATAATTTATATCTATAACCATATGTAATAATCACCTTTTTTAACTTGTCCTTTAAATTATTGTATTCATAAAAAAATTTTTTATTCACTCATTCTAAAAATATGTAATATATTTAAAAACATATTTTGTTTTTATTTTTTTAAAATTTAAGTAAAGAAAACTTTTATTTAAGTTGAGTTTTCTTTACTTTCTTATTTACTACTTAATTTAATTATTTAGTGTCTATTTTAATTATTTTGCATTCTTTTTATTACAACTACAAATATCTTCTAATATTCTACTTTTTTCTAATTCTGTTATATTGTTATTTTTAGCCAAGTCACCTAATGTTAAAATTCCTACTACTTTATTATTTTCCATTACAGGTATTCTTCTTACTTGATTTTCCTTCATTATTTTTTCCGCATCTTTTATGTCTGTTTCCGGAGTACAACAAGCAACATTACATGTCATGACATCACTTATTTTTGTATTATTTATTTCTTTTCCGCAACCTATTGTTCTTAATAAAATATCTCTATCAGTTATAATACCTACAACTTTATTAGTATTATCACAAACAGGAATACATCCAATATGATTTTCATTCATTAATTTTGCACATTCTTCTGTAGAACACTCTGGTCTAACATAAATGACTTCATTACACATACAATCCCTAACTTTCATACAAACCTCCAAAATCAACTTTAGTTTTTGAAAATGATAAAAAATAATTTATAAAATGTTAAATTAAAAATCATTTTCAATATTATTATCTGTAAAAAAAATAAAGATATGCAATTTAAAATTACATATCTTAGAAAAATCTTCCAATTTCGTTTTATTTTAATTTTATTTTACTTTTATTTTTAAATTTATCTGTATATCATTTAATAATTATAATACACTCTATTTTCTGAATTAGCTGGATTTCTTGTAAATTGGTTAAAGCCTTGATTTAAATGATATCTGTGTCTAGAATTTCCAAATAAAAGTTGATTTAATATTAAAATTTTTATTAAATCACGTAATATTGGATTTTTATGTGTACTGCGCGCACCTTCTTCTATTCTACTACCATTATTTAAAGAGCTAATATCTTTTTCTTTTATATTATCATTTCTTTTTTCTGATTTATAACTAATTTGGTTTTTTCTGCTATTATTTAAATTTCCTACTTTTGTATCATTTTTATCTTTATTGTTATTTTCAGAATTTACTCTAACATTTACTATGTTCATATCTGCAAAAGTATTATCTGTCTCAATATTTAAATAAATTTCATCAGTCATTTGTTCTACTAGTTCTTTTGTAATTGGCTTAGTATTTGATTCACATATTTTACATACCATAGGATTTATAATCTTATATATTTCAGGATATAAATTCATTATATCTTGACTATACATTGGCTTATTTTCTGTATATCCATAATTATATGTACTTGCATTCATATTCATAAATTGATTATTTGTAGATGTTAAAACTGGATATCCTAAAATACTTCTAATATATTCATCATAATTTTGATAATACATATTATACCTCCTTTAATTTTGTATATAATATTTAATTATCATTAAAAATGTGAATACATTAATTCTATTTTAAATTATTTACATATTCTTTAAAAATTTCTCCTCTTTCGGCAAAATTTTTAAACATATCAAAACTAGCGCTAGCAGGTGAAAATAGTACAATTTCCCCACTAGTTGCTATTTTTCTTGCTCTTGTTACAGCTTCTTCTAAGGAACTACATTTATACATTGGAAAAACAATATCTGTGCCTGCAATTTCTTTTGTTACTGCATCATATATTTTTTTTGCAGTTTTTCCCATTAAAACAAGTTTAGAAACTTTCTCAAGTATTGGCTTTGCCATTGGTTCATAATCTAAGTTCTTATCATATCCTCCTGCTATTAATACAATCTTTTCATCAAATGAGTTTAAACCTGCGATTGTTCTTGAAGGACTTGTTCCTATAGAATCATTATACCATTTTACTCCATCTAATTCTCTTACAAATTCTAGTCTATGTTCTACCCCTGTAAATTTTTTAATTGCTTTTACTTGAGTATCAACATCTACTAAATCAGATGTTGCAGCAATTGCAGCACAAATATTTTCATAATTATGTACTCCTCTTAAATGAATATCCTTAGTTGATAAAACATGTCTTCTTACTCCATCTTTACATATTTTGATAGTTTCATCATCATATATAACTCCATCATTTAATTTTTCTTTACTACTAAAGAATTCTACTTTACTTTCAGCTTCTTTTGAAAGATTGTTAGTTATCTCATTATCATAATTTAAAACAACTTTTCCGTCGCTATCTTGAAATTCAAATATATTCTTTTTAGCTTCAATATATTCTTCATATGAACTATGTTTATCAAGATGATTTGGAGAAATATTTGTTATTACTGAAATATCAGGGCTTATCTCCATTCCCATTAATTGAAAACTACTTAATTCTAAAACTACTATATCATCTTCTTTAAAGTTTTTTACTTCTGTAAATAGTGGTGTTCCAATATTACCACCTAAGTGACAATTGTATCCACCCTCTTTAAGAATCTCATATATTAAAGTTGTTGTAGTTGTTTTCCCATCACTTCCTGTAACTCCAATAATTTTACAAGGGCATGTATTCATTAACATTTCAATTTCTGATGTTACAATTGCTCCTCTTTTTTGTTCAGATTGTAATTGTAACGTGGTTGGCAAACAACTTGGGGATCTAAATATTACATTAAATCCTCTTAAAAAATGTAATGCATTTTTTCCTGTTACTAATTCAAAATTATATTCATTTATTTTTTTAACTATATTTTCATCTAATTTATCTAAATCTCTTTCGTCAAAAACTGTTACTTTTGCCATTAAATTATATAAATAATCAATTAAAGGTGTATTGCTAACTCCAAGTCCAATAACTGCTACTCTTTTTCCTTTAATATTGTTTTCAAATGCTTTTAATTTTTTGTTTTCCATATATAAAGATCTCCTTTTTATTATTTTATATATTCTAAATATTATACATATATATTTTATTTAATTAAGTTTAATATGTGATAAAACTTTTTTTGTTGATTCTTCAACATCTTTACATTCAGTAACATCTATTTTTATTGTATTATTATAGATATCATAATATCCTGACTCTTGTTGTAATTTATCTCTTTTTTCTATATTATCACGTATCTCTTTCACATTTGCCTCTTTACCATATTGTATCATTTTTCTTCTAACTCTTTCATCTAAGCTAGCTGTTATAAATAAGTGATAATCTAAATTTGGATAAATTCTCATTAAATCTCTTCCTGATACTATTACATTATATTTTTCTTTATACATATCTATCAAATTCTTAGCAAAAACATACATATGACTACTATCAGCATTTTTTCCTGCTATTGAAACCGCAAGTGATGTATCTTTTGATTGCAATTTTTCATCATCAATCTTTAATCCATCAACATACATAACCGATTCTGAATTTTCAATTCTTAAATCAACTTTTAATTTGTCCATAAGTTGTTTTATATCAATATTTTTTATATTTTCCTTTAAATTACCAACATCTATTGCTTTTCCGTTATGCATTAAAGCATAAATAATCGCCCTGTATAAATTTCCTCCATGTAATATTATACTGTTTGGAATATACTTTAATAGCTCTTTACATATTGATGTTTTTCCACTACCAACTAGTCCTTCTATCCCTATAACTATATTATTCATTTTTAATAACTCCTCTTTTAATATTTACATTTCAAAATTATATCACAAAGAAAAAAAAATACAAACTTTTTTCTTTTTAATCTAAAATTTAAATATGTTAATAGATTTTTTTGTATATTATTTATTTTTTTGTGCATAATTTAATTAAGATTGGAGGTGTTTCAATATGTCAGAAAATTCTAATAACAAGAAAAACGGTAAAAAAGGAAATAGCAAAAATAATGATAAAACATCAAACAATTCTAATCAATAATAAACGAATACAAATTATTTAAAAGAATTATTTTATATAATCTAGTTTAAATTAAACTTATAACTATAAATTGTAAATAAAAGAGTATATTTTTAAGATAAACTAAACTTAAAATTGTACTCTTTTATTTTTTTATTTTATTACTACTTAATTTTATTTAACATTTACACTCTTTTCATCAGGATATTCAATTTCTTTTACTTGTTCAAACAATAAAGTATCTCTATTTAGTTTATATTCTACTTTCTTCCCATCAGCAATTAATTTTATATAAAATTCTTCTGGTTTATTAAGTAATTTATATGAATAAAATACTCTATCCTGTTTATCATCAATACAATATAATATAAACTTTTGATATAAACTAAATAGTTCTGATATACCTAATTTTGATAAATCTCCAAAATTTTGTAAACTATCTAATGCTAATTCTAATTTTTGTTTTGAAGATAAATTACTTTTACTTAATCTATCTCTTAATAATTTCCAATAATCATTTGAATATCCTTTTTCATCTATATATCCTAGACTAGTATCAATTTTCCTTAAATCTTGACTAGAAACAGTTCCTCTTGCAAAATATGATGTACTACATTTAAATTGTATATTTTTCAAATCTTTTGTTAAATCAGTAACATGTTCTTGTCCATTTTCATCTTTAAATATTAAAAAAGAATGTTTTCCGTCATACATTATTTTAGCATCTATTCCGGCCATTTGTAATAATTGTAAAAATTGTTTATTTAAAGTTGTACATATTATTATATTCGGATATTCATATGTTTTATCTGAATATTGAGATAAACTTTCTTCCTCTCCAAACATTAAATATTCATATTCTCTATCATAAAAACTTCTCTTTCCAAGTTCAATATATAAATATCTAACTTTAGTTAATATATTTGGTAGGTCTTTTGGCATTTGTGCAATAAAATCTGTTAAAATTTTAATTTCCAAATTAATTCTACCTTTCCTTTTTATAGGTCTCTATCTTATTTATTTTTCTAAGTATTTTTTTAAAAATTTTCCTGTATAACTTTTTTCATTTTTTATAATTTGTTCAGGAGAACCGACAGCTACAATTTCTCCGCCTCCATCTCCACCTTCTGGACCTAAGTCAATTAAGTAATCTGCTGTTTTTATTAAATCCAAATTGTGTTCTATTACTATAATACTATTTCCTGTATCGACTAATCTTTGTAATATATCTATTAATCTGTGAACATCTGCTATATGAAGTCCAGTAGTTGGTTCATCTAAAATATATAATGTTTTGCCTGTAGCTTTTTTAGAAAGTTCTGTTGCAAGTTTAATACGTTGTGCTTCTCCTCCTGATAATGTAGTAGAAGGTTGACCTAGTTTTATATAACCTAATCCTACATCATATAATGTTTGAATTTTATTTTTTATTCTTGGTAAATTTTTAAAAAATTCTAATGCTTCTTCTACTGTCATGTCTAATACATCTGATATTGTTTTTCCTTTATATTTTACTTCTAATGTTTCTTTATTATATCTTTTTCCCTTACATACTTCACATGGTACGTATATATCTGGCAAAAAGTGCATTTCGATTTTTATAATTCCGTCACCATTACAAGCTTCACATCTTCCTCCTGTTACATTAAAACTGAATCTTCCTTTATCATATCCCCTTAGTTTTGCTTCATTAGTTCCAGCAAATAAATCTCTAATGATATCAAATACTCCTGTATATGTTGCTGGGTTTGAGCGTGGTGTTCTTCCTATAGGTGATTGATCTATGTTTATTATTTTATCTATGTTTTGTAATCCTTTTACCTCTTTACATTTACCTGGTTTTTCATTTGAACCATTTAAATCTCTTGCAATTGTTTTATATAATATTTCATTTACAAGTGTACTCTTTCCAGATCCAGACACTCCAGTAACACAAATAAATTGTCCTAGAGGAAATTTCACATTAATATTTTTTAAATTATGCTCTGTAGCTCCTATAATTTCGATTGATTTTCCATTTGATTTTCTTCTTTTTTTAGGAACTAAGATTTGTTTTCTTCCACTTAAATATTGTCCTGTTATAGAATCTGGTACGAGTTTTACTTCCTCTGCTGTTCCCTGGGCCATTACATTTCCGCCATGAACACCAGCTCCTGGTCCTATATCTATTATTTGATCTGCTGCATACATTGTATCTTCATCATGTTCAACAACTAATACTGTATTTCCTAAATCTCTTAAATGTTTTAAAGTTGCCAAAAGTTTATCATTATCTCTTTGATGAAGTCCAATACTTGGTTCATCTAATATATATAGTACTCCAGTAAGTCCAGATCCTATTTGAGTTGCTAAACGAATACGCTGTGCCTCTCCTCCTGATAATGTTCCTGCACTTCTTGAAAGTGTTAAATATTCTAAACCAACATCTATTAAAAATTGTAATCTTTTATTTAATTCTTTAAAAATCTGATCAGCAATCATTCTATCTTTGTTATTAAGTACTAGTGAATTTAAATATTCTTTTATTTTATTTATTGGCATATCTGTTAATTCATTAATATTTTTGTCTCCAACTTTAACAGAAAGACTTTCCTTTTTTAATCTTGCTCCATGACATTCTGGACATGACGATTCACTCATATACATTTCATAAAAAGTTCTCATTCCTTGTGATTTTGTTTCATTATGTCGTCTCTCTAAAGTAGGTAGCACTCCTTCAAAAGGAGCAGTAAACCTCCTTGTTCCAGCACTAGATGTATATTCAAAATCAATTTCTTCATCACCAGTTCCATAAAGAATTTTATCTAGAAACTCTCGTGGCAATTTCTTTATTGGTACATCTTTTATTTTCACACCATAGTGTCTAGCAACACTTTCGAAATACATTTTAGCCATAGTGTCACCACGTTTCATTACACTTGAGCCAAATGCTTTTACTCCATCATATAAAGTTTTATTTTTATCAGGAATAATCAAATCTTCATCCATTTTCATCAAATATCCGATACCTGTACAACTTGGACATGCTCCAAAAGGATTATTAAATGAAAACATTCTAGGTGTTAATTCTTCAAAACTAATACCACAATCAGGGCAAGCATAATTTTGGCTAAATAACATTTCTTTTTTATGTGTACTATCCTCAATAATTACAATATTATTTGCATGTTTTAATGCAATTTCTACTGATTCTGTTAATCTACTTCTTATATCATCTTTTATAACTAATCTATCTACTATCAATTCTACATTGTGTTTCTTCTTTCTATCTATTTGTATATCATCAGAAAGTTCTATCATATCTCCATCAATTCTTGCTCTTACAAAACCTTCCTTTTGAAAATCAGATAGAAGTTTAGTAAATTCACCTTTTCTTCCTCTTATTACAGGAGCTAATACTTGTATTTTTGTACCTTCTTCTAACTCTAATATTGCATCTATGATTTGGTCAATAGTTTGCTTTTCAATCTTTTTACCACATTTCGGACAATATGGCACACCTATTCTTGCATATAGCAAACGAATGTAATCATAAATTTCTGTAACAGTTCCAACCGTTGATCTTGGATTTTTTGATGTTGTTTTTTGATCAATTGAAATAGCTGGTGATAAACCATCTATTGATTCAACATCTGGTTTTTCCATTAGACCTAAGAATTGTCTTGCATATGCTGATAGACTCTCTACATATCTTCTTTGTCCTTCTGCATATAATGTATCAAAAGCAAGAGATGACTTTCCAGATCCTGACAAGCCTGTTATAACAACTAATTTATCTCTTGGTATTTCTATATTTATATTTTTTAAGTTATGCTCTTTTGCACCTTTTATAACTATCTTATCATTCATAAAAAAATGCCCCCTATATTTTTTCTTTTAAGCATTAATATTATACTATACAGATTGCAAAAAAACAATAGTTTGCATTAATAAAATGGAAAGCAGCCGGAACTCTTCCCGGCCACTCCGCTAATACGGTCAACAGTTGCATCCGATTGATTACGCTTTAGCTTGTACGCTCGCTTTTCCAAAGATCATGGCTCCAGCCAGTCACATCAGAATATTCAGCTTCAAGCATTCTAAGCTTTCTGCCTGTCGTACAACCATAGTTGCAGTGATCAATCGTCGGCATCCCACTTCTCTTTCGACATACATCGCATGTCTTGTTTAAGTCTGCCTTCTTTCTTTCGAAGATTTTTCTTCTTTCTTCGATTTCTTCAGGTGTTCTCTTAGTTGCCATAAATAGCGTCCTCCTTTTTTTATTTAGCATACTGCTTTATATATTTTAACATAAATTTGTAAATTTCTCAAATATGTAAATTATATATAGTAAGTTATTTACATAATCTTATCTTTATGATATAATGTTTTCTACAGATGTTCATATAGGTTATGGATTCATAGCCTGACATCTAGGCATCATCAACCATCTAATAAAAGGAGGTAGTCATATGGTTGGCAAGGTAACTATTATGGATCGGATTGAGGTTTATGCCAATTCTGGCGAAATCTCAGCTCCTTTGAAGCTCTGGAAGTCTCAGATTTCCAGTCTCAAGAAGGACGGCTTCGATGTAAGCGTTGTATCACCTACTGAAAGAAAGGGTGAATTCTACTGCAATATTTCGTGGAAGAACCCTAAAGGCGGAGAAGCAAGATACATGCTTTCTGCAACTATCAGTGGCCTTACACGCAACTTGCAAAGCAGCCTCAAAAGTAACGAGTAACTAATAACCTATGCGCTTTATAGCGTTCCTTTATGAGAGGAGTGATGCTTAAACCCCTGACTGTTTTTCAGTTAGGGGGATTTTCTTTTTTATAACTTTTTAAAAATATAAAAAAGAAGCTTAATTAAAAAATTAAACTTCTTAAAAAATTCATGTTATATGCTAAATATATAAAATTATAATTGTTCTCTATAAATTACATCTTCTCCATCATTTGTAAATGTAACAATAGGTTGCATATGTTGTTTAACACCATTTATATATTGATCAACATTTTGTGCCTCAAATTCATTTGGTTTAATATTATTTATATAATTATCTGTCATATCAAGTATTCCCATTAAAATCTCCTCCTCAATAAACATCTTTATATATTTTACTATATTTTTTCCAATTTTTCAATCTTTATTTATATAAATTATTTAATAAATTAAAATTACCATATTATAATTATGTAAAAAATTTTGTGATATTTTACATAATTCTATTTTTGTGATATAATACCTTTACAGATGTTCATATAGACTATGGATTCATGGTCGAACATCTAAGCATCAACCCCCAAAGTTAGGAGGAACCATGACAGTCAGTAAGACAACGCTGATGGACCGAATCGAGGTCTACGCAGACGCAGGAAGGGTTTCTGCCCCTCTCAAGCTCTGGAAAGCTCAAATTTCCAGGCTCAAGAAGAAGGGATTTACGGTGGTTGTTGAATCACCTACCCATAGGCACGGTGAATTCAAATGCACCGTTTCGTGGGACCTTCCTCAAGGTCGCGGCGCTGAGCTCATGCTCGACGCAACAACCAGGGCGTTACTAAAGAAGTAGCCCCGTGGTAAACCAACAAGCTTAGAAAGGATGTGATGCTTAAACTCCTCACTTGCATTCAGGTGAGGAGCTTTTTTATTATATCTATATACATTTATATAATATATTTTATTTATAACTATATTATTTTTCACTGATAATACCGCTTTTATATGCTTCTAATAGTCTTTCTAAATCTGTAATTTGTGCCATTAATTCTTTACCTTTATCAGTATCTTTAATTCTTTTTCTTTCAACTTTTTCAACTAATTGTTTTTCAGAATGTAAATCTGTTTCATTTATAATTGCATTTTCTCTTGAAGTAAACGGTTCATGAGCAACTAATGTTAATCCATAAGAACTATATCTTAAAGTATATCCTGCAATACCAGTAGTCTTTTGATATGCTTTAGATAATCCTCCATCTATTATAAATAATTTTCCATTAGCTTTTATTGGACTTTCCCCTGTTTTAAATTTAACAGGTATATGTCCACATATTATATGTCCTTTATTTGGATCTATGTCAAATTCCCTTAATACTTTTTCTGAAATACTTTCATCATTTTCAAAATTATAAAATGGATTTTTTATTTCTTCCCATGTTTCTTTTTCTGCTAAATAATATCTTTCAAAAGTTTTCATCTTATCTTTACAAAATATAGGTGAATTCTTCCCACACCATAGATACCATAAAAAATCTTTTCCATTTTCTCTTTTTTCCGATCCTTCTGGTTCAAAATATCCTTCTCTTGCCTTTTTTTCAACATAATCTAAATATGCTCTACCTTTTAGTTCTCTACCATTTACATTCACTGAAATAAATTCTCCAAAAATGCTCATAGGTACACAGCCATGTATTAGCAAATTATCATTATATATTTTATATGCATTTCCTTTTGAATATAAAAATTGAATATGTCTTTGTAGTTTTTCACTATTCTTAAATGATTTTACTAATTTTTTTACAATTTCCGCTTCTTTCTCACTTAATTTATATGGATCATCAGGATCAATTGTTGGAAAATAATTTTCAAGTAAATCATAATCTTTTCCATCAATAGTAACTTTTCCTCTTTTATAATTAATCTTGTCTAATAAAAGTCTATCATCCATATAATATTCTGGATGTCTTTTTATAATTTGTCCTTCAAGCTTAAATTGAATAATCGCTGCTGCTTGTTGCGTTTTGGCCATAACAGCTTGATCAAATTTTGAATCTTTCTCATCTACATTTTTAGGCTTAAATATATTAGACTCTCTTGCACTATATTCTTCCATTGCAAACTCAGTAATTGTTCTTATATTAATACCATATCCTTCTTCTAATATATCCAAATTATTATATCTTGCACAAATCCTTATTACGTTAAAAATACAAGCTTCGCTTCCTGCTGCTGCTCCCATCCATATAATATCATGATTTCCCCACTCTATATCTATAGAATGATATTTCATAAGTTCATCAATAATTATATGTGGGCCAGGTCCTCTATCATATATATCTCCTATTATATGTAAGTGATCAACTGCTAATTGTTGTATTAAATTAGAAATAGCTATTATAAATGCATCAGCACGTCCTAAAGCAATAATACTATCAATTATTTTGTCATAGTATATGTCTTTATCATAACTGTTTTGATTTGAATGTAATAGTTCATCTATAATATATTGATATTCCTTAGGTATAGCCTTTCTTACTTTTGATCTACTATATTTAGAACCTACAACTTTACATACATTTATTAATCTGTATAAAGTAATTCTATAATATTCATTAATATTATTTGTTTCTTTTTTTATAAGCTCTAGCTTTTCTTTAGGATAATAAATTAGTGTTGCAAGTTTTCTTCTTTCGTCTTGTGTCATTGTGTTTTTAAATATTTCATCAATTTTGCTTCTAATTGCTCCAGATGCATTTTTTAGAATATGTAAAAAAGATTCATATTCACCATGTAAATCACTTAAAAAATGTTCTGTTCCCTTTGGCAAATTAAGTATTGCCTCTAAATTTATTATTTCAGTACAAACACTTTGTATGCTAGGAAATTTTTCAGATAAGATATTTAAATATTTTAATTCTTCTTTACTATATTCATTCATTATTTTTTACTTTCTCCTTTTTATTTAAATTCCTCACTTTCATTATCTTTTGTATATTATAAACTACTTTCTAGTTCTTTTATTTTATCTCTTAATTCTGCTGCTTTTTCAAATTCCATTTCTGCAGCATATTTAAGCATCTCATCTGTCAATTTACTTATTACATCTTCTATTGTTTCATCTTTACTAATATTATATTTAGTTTCTGCTTCTTCAATAATACTTGCTTTAATAGAATCTCTTACAGACTTTTGTATTGTCTTTGGTGTTATACCATGTTTTTCATTATATTCCATTTGAATTTTTCTTCTTCTGTTTGTCTCAGATATTGCTTTTTCCATACTTTCAGTTAATTCATCTGCATACATTATAACTTTTCCATCCGTATTTCTTGCAGCACGTCCAATTGTTTGTATTAGTGAACGCTCTGAACGAAGAAATCCTTCTTTATCTGCATCAAGTATTGCCACTAATGATACTTCCGGTATATCTAGTCCTTCTCTTAAAAGGTTGATACCTACTAATACATCAAATTCGCCAAGTCTTAAAGAACGAATAATTTCCATTCTTTCTAAAGCTTTAATATCTGAGTGCATATATCTTACTTTAATATCTATTCCTGCTAAATATGCTGTTAAATCTTCTGCCATTTTCTTAGTCAATGTAGTTACTAACACTCTTTCATTTTTTTCTGTTCTCTCTCTTATTTGTTCAATTAAATCATCAATTTGATTCTCAACTGGTTTTACCTCTATCTTAGGATCTAAAAGACCTGTTGGACGAATTATTTGCTCTACTACATTATCTTTAGAATGTTCTTTTTCATAATCAGCAGGTGTGGCACTTACAAATACAACTTGATTTATCCTATCTTCAAATTCATTGAATTTAAGTGGTCTATTATCAAATGCTGATGGTAGTCTAAATCCATATTTAACTAATGACTCCTTTCTCGCTCTATCACCATTATACATAGCTCTTACTTGTGGAATTGTTGCATGTGATTCATCTATTAATAGTAAAAAGTCTTTTGGAAAATAGTCAAATAAAGTAAATGGTGCGCTACCAGGTTCTCTTCCACTAATATGTCTTGAATAGTTTTCTATTCCTTGACAAAATCCTGTTTCTTTCATCATCTCTATATCAAAATTTGTTCTTTCCTCTATTCTTTGAGCTTCAATTAATTTTCCATTATCCTTAAAATACTTAACTCTTTCTTTTAGTTCTTCTTCAATAGTTCCGAATAGCTCTTTCCATCTTATCAGCAGTTGTTACATAATGTGAATTAGGAAATATCATAACATGATTTCTAGTAGCAATTACTTTACCTGTTAATGGATTTATTTCAGATATTTTTTCTATCTCATCTCCCCAGAATTCCACTCTTATAGCACTTTCACTTTCATCTGATGGATATATTTCTAATATATCTCCTTTAGCTCTAAAAGTACCTCTTTTAAAATCAAGTTCATTTCTGCTATATTGCATTGTAACTAACTTTTTCATTATTTCGTTTCTTTCTTTTTGCATACCAGGTCTTAGTGAAACAATCATATGTTCGTAATCAATAGGATCACCTAATCCATATATACATGATACAGATGCAACAATTATAACATCTCTAGTTTCAAATAAAGCTGCTGTTGCAGAATGACGTAATTTATCTATTTCATCATTTATTGAAGCATCTTTTTCTATATATGTATCAGATGAGGCAATATATGCTTCTGGTTGATAGTAATCATAATATGACACAAAGTATTCTACGTTGTTCTCTGGGAAGAATTCTTTGAACTCTGAATAAAGTTGTCCAGCTAATGTTTTGTTGTGTGCTAAAACCAATGTTGGCTTTTGAACTTTCTCAATTATGTTTGCCATTGTAAAGGTCTTTCCAGAACCTGTAACACCTAGAAGCGTCTGAAATTTCTTTCCCTGTTTTATTCCATTTGATAAATATTCTATTGCCTGTGGTTGATCACCAGTTGGCTTATATTCTGAATGTAATTTAAACATATTTACTCCTTATATCAAATAATTAATTTTATCTACTTCTATCATCTTTTTTCTGTTCAATATTGTTTATTATATTTCCTTCAGTATCAGTAATTGGTATATTATACCCTTCAAGTATTTTATAAAGATTTGGAATAGTTTTTGCTCTTTGCTCAACTCCCACTACTACTGCTTGAAAATCACTAATTCTAATTCCATTTAATACCTGTCTTTCTCCAGGTAGTTTTTTATATTCACCTTCTCTAAAATGGTATTTATTTAATATATCAGGTTTTAATGCAATTCCTATTTTATATCTTACATATCTAAAGAAAGCACTGTCTAAAACTAAACCATCTTGATAAAGTTCTTGATCGTCAAATTTTTTTAAGCAAAGCGAAATATAGTCATCTCCATTATATTTTGGTTCTTTATCATTGTATTCAATTCCAAATTTTTCTCTTAATATTTTTCTTGAATAAATTCCTTTATATTTCGTTATACTTCTTAACTGTTCTAATCCTATTGCTATAACTCTATCTTCATCCCAAAAAGGAATACCTCCAGCTAATCCATGAAAGTATGAATCTTCTAAGTTTATTTTTCTTGTCATTTAAATTTCACCTTTACTGTCAAATACTATTATATTTAATAAATTATTTCTTCTAAAATCTTCATCTCAATATGTGGAAAATTATATCATGGTTTAGTCAAAAAAACAAGATAGCCCAAATATGAAGTGATAAAATAAATGTAGACACAAAAAAAGTGTTTACATTTATTTT